>ERZ779852.252-NODE-252-length-58408-cov-6.182253_pt1 | contig 58408 bp, 47 predicted proteins | sample MGYA00511559_ERZ779852 | MGnify/ENA primary metagenome ERZ779852 (study PRJEB29588, sample SAMEA2157977) | human gut metagenome | biome: human gut; feature: human-associated habitat; material: faeces | place: Denmark | collected 2008/2010 ...
CGCAAGATGGGGATGCTCAAAAACGGCGTACCCTCTGAGGCGACCCTGTGCCGTGTGGAAAACGGCATCAATTCCGCACATATGGCAGACAGGATGCAGCAATTTATCGAGCTGTTTCACAGAGAACTGCGCGAAGCAGCATGCGACAACGAAATAATCTGTGTCGACGGCAAGGCGCAGCGCGGCACCGTCCAGGAAAACGGACGCAATCCGGATATCGTGTCGGCTTATTCATACAATACCGGCCTGACATTGGCAACCGAGGCCTGTCAGGAAAAGAGCAACGAGATAAAGGCGGTCCCGCTGCTGATTGCCAAAATCGGCATCTGCGGAAAAATCATGACGGCGGACGCCATGTCCATGCAGAAAAGCATAGTGGACTGTGTCAGGACGCATGGCGGCGACTTCGTCATCGAGCTCAAAGCCAACCAGCGTTCATTTCGCTACATGGTGGAGGACCGGCTCAAATGGCTCACTCCGGTGTATGAATATACGGAAGGTCCCGAGCTTGGCCACGGCAGGATTGAAACCAGGACGTACCGCGTATATGACGGCCTGGGGTTAATAGCAGACAAGGAAAAATGGGGCGGAAACCTGACCATCGTGGAATATATATCCGACACGGTCAGGAAGTCAACAGGCGAATATACCACAGAAAAAAGGCTGTATGCGAGCAGCCTGCCGGCAAACACGCCGTTTTTGGGTGCATACATACGCAACCACTGGTCTATAGAAAGCCATCACTGGTGCCTTGACCACAATCTCCTTCAGGACAAGGTGAAGCGCAAGTATGCAAATGCGGCGCGTAACCTCGACACGATCCAAAGAATAGTCTGTTCTGTGTTCTCGATATGGAAAGGCCGGAGGAAAAAGAAGTCTGACAAAAGGAAGGGCATGACCGAACTTATGCGGCATGTTGCCATGAGCTTTACCAAGCTAATCCAGATTTTAAGTCAAAAATGAAAAAAAACAAATTTTGAGGAAAAGATAATTTGTTGACATCCAGATATATCAAATTACCCGATTCGATAGGAATCGGGTAAGGGAGGATATGCCGTGATTTTTGTCTTAAATGAAAGAGCCGTGGCGAAAAAGTTTGCGGATAAGCCTCAATGCGACCGTAATATACCTTCGATAGTGGACGTGATAGGGGGAGCGCTGACGGCCTGAGCGATATTTGGCGAAATAGGGGAGGGGAAATAGCTAACTTTTTCGTAACTTTGCAGCCGATTGCGGCAAAGGGGGATGAGACAAAGGGGACGCCGCGATTGGATGAGCGGGGCGCTCCTTTGGGAACGCCGCGATTGGATGAGCGTGGGGGCTCCTTCGGGGCGGCCGCCAACGGATGAACGAAAGAGAATAAAATCAAGATAACGGAACAAGGAAAAACCTACTGACTATGCTTGCTACGAAATACAATCCTGCAGAGGTAGAGGACAAATGGTATGACTACTGGATGAAACACAATCTGTTTCACTCGGAGCCTGACGGGCGTGAGCCTTACACCATAGTGATACCGCCGCCAAATGTGACCGGCGTGCTCCATATGGGTCATATGCTCAACGAAACTATCCAGGACATATTGGTGCGCCGTGCCCGTATGCAGGGTAAGAATGCGCTGTGGGTGCCCGGCACCGACCATGCTTCTATCGCCACCGAGGCCAAGGTGGTAGCCAAGCTGGCCAAGGAGGGGATTAAGAAAACCGACCTCACCCGCGAGCAATTTCTGGAGCATGCATGGGAGTGGACCCGCCACCACGGCGGCATCATCCTGTCGCAGCTGCGCAAACTCGGCGCTTCGTGCGACTGGAGCCGCACGGCCTTCACCATGGATGAAATCCGCTCGAAGAGCGTGATTCGCGTGTTCTGCGACCTGTACAAGAAGGGGTTGATCTATCGCGGAGTGCGCATGGTCAACTGGGATCCCGCCGCTCTTACCGCGCTGAGCGACGAGGAGGTGATCTATCACGACGAGCACTCCAAGCTCTTCTACCTGCGCTACTATGTGGAGGGTGAGCCCGATAAGTATATCGTGGTGGCCACCACCCGCCCCGAGACCATTCTGGGCGATACGGCAGTCTGCGTCAACCCCAACGACGAGCGCTACGGCTGGCTGAAGGGGAAGAAGGTGATAGTGCCGATGGTAGGTCGCGCAGTGCCCATCATCATGGACGACTATGTGGAGATGGAGTTCGGCACAGGCTGTCTGAAAGTGACTCCGGCCCACGATGTGAACGACTACATGCTCGGCGAGAAGTACAATCTGCCGATCATAGATATCTTCAACGACAACGGCACCATCTCGGAGGCCGGCGGCATGTATGTGGGCAAGGACCGCTTCGACGTGCGCCGCGAGATCATCGAGGATCTCAAGAGCCGCGACCTCGTGGAGAAGATCGAGGACTACGACAACAAGGTGGGCTACTCGGAGCGCACCAATGTGGTGATAGAGCCGAAGCTGTCGATGCAGTGGTTCCTGAAGATGGACGAGCTGACCAAGCCGGCCCTGGCAGCCGTGATGGACGGCGACGTGCAGTTCTATCCCCCGAAATTCAAGAACACCTATCGTCACTGGATGACCGACACCAAAGACTGGTGTATCAGCCGTCAGCTGTGGTGGGGCCATCGCATCCCGGCCTACTTCCTTCCCGAAGGGGGCTACGTAGTGGCCGAGACCCCCGAGGAGGCGCTGAAGCTGGCCCGCGAGAAGAGCGGCAAGAAGGAGTTGCAGCTTGAGGATCTGCGCCCTGACGAGGATTGCCTCGACACATGGTTCAGCTCGTGGCTGTGGCCGATCTCGCTTTTCAACGGCATCCTGGAGCCCGACAACGAGGAGATAAAATACTACTATCCCACCTCCGACCTCGTGACCGGTCCTGACATCATCTTCTTCTGGGTAGCCCGCATGATCATCGCCGGCTATGAATATGAGAAGAAAGAGCCGTTTAAGAATGTGTATTTCACCGGTATAGTGCGCGACAACCTCGGACGCAAGATGAGCAAGCAGCTTGGCAACTCGCCCGACCCGCTCGACCTGATAGAGCGCTTCGGCGCCGACGGCGTGCGCATGGGCCTTATGCTCTGCGCTCCTGCCGGAAGCGACATCCTCTTCGACGAGAAGGTGTGTGAGACCGGCCGCAACTTCTGCAACAAGGTGTGGAACGCCTTCCGCCTGGTGAAGGGATGGGAGAGCGATGCAAAGATAGAGCAGCCCGCCGAAAGTGCTGCGGCAGTGAAATGGTTTGGCGAGAAGCTCGCCGCCACCATCCGCGAGGTGGACGATCTGATGGAGAAATTCCGCATCTCGGAGGCTATGATGGTGATTTACCGCCTCTTCTGGGACGAGTTCTCATCGTGGTATCTGGAGATGGTGAAGCCGGCCTACGGCTCGCCCGTCGACAAGGCCACGCTCGACTCCACCCTGGAATATTTCTCGGCTCTGCTTCGACTGATGCACCCCTTCATGCCATTTATCACCGAGGAACTGTGGCAGAACATCGCCGAGCGCCGCGAGGGCGAGTCGATCATGTACTCCACCCTCAATGCCGACGACTACGATGGCGGCGCCTCCGACACCATGCTGCAGGCCATGGAGACGGCCAAGGAGATAGTGACCGCCGTGCGTGCTGTGCGCGCTCAGAAGGGTATCGCTACCCGCGACGCGCTGGAACTGAATGTGATCGGCGCTCCGGCTCCGCAGCCCGAAGGTCTGTGCAAACTTATAGCCAAGATGGCCAACCTCAGCGCCGTCAACGCCAGCTGCGAGAAAGACCCGGCTGCGGCTTCGTTCCTCGTCGGTACGCAGGAATACAACGTGCCTCTGAAGGGCGCTGTCGACGCTGAGGCCGAGATAGCACGCCTCAAGAAGGATATCGAATACTACGAAGGCTTCCTGGCATCGGTGATGAAGAAACTCAGCAATGAGCGCTTCACCTCGAAAGCCCCTGCGGCAGTAGTGGACGCTGAGCGCCGCAAGCAGGCCGACGCCGAGCAGAAGCTGGCATCGCTGCGCGCTTCGCTGGCATCGCTGAGCAAGTGATAAAAAGATGAGCCGAAGGCTTGGAGCTGAAGTTCCGGAGCCGGAAGATTAATAGCTAAGAAGAGAGGCGTCCATTGAGGGCGCCTCGCTTTTTTTGCGGGGGGAAATCAGGTGCGCTGGAGGTGCTTGTAGAGGGCTCGGTAGGCATCGGCAGAGCCGATGCAGGTGAAGACATCGCCGGGAGCAACGAGCTCGGCAGACGTGGAGCCGGCGGAAGTAGAGTCGGCAGTGGAGTCGGATATATCGAGGGGAAGGTAGCGGGTGGCGGAGATGCCGAGGAGGTTGGTGACGGAGCCGGGACGCGAGGCGGCGATGAGGCGCAGACCGAAGAGCGCTTTGGTGTCGATGCGGGAATAGGGCATCGAATGAAAAAGCGAGGGGGCCTCGAAGCGCATTATCGAGGTGTCGTGGTCGATGTGGAGGATCTCTACGGAGGAGCCGAGCTGCATCTCGTTGGAGAGGGCGAAGGCGGCATACTGCTCGGGGTTGAGGATGCGCTGCACATGGAGACCCTCGAGGATGGTACGGTGGAGGCTGTCGATGGCGCGTGCGAAGATCTTGCTGACCCCCATCTTCTTGAGGATGGCGACGGTTTTGATACTCGCGCCGAAATTTTCGCCGATGGCCACTACTACAAGGTCTACATTTTTGAGGGGGAGCACGCTGATGGCGGCCTCCTCGGTGGAGTCGATGATATAGGCGGTGGCGATATAGTCTTTGATGGCGTCGACGCGGTGGGAATTGATGTCGGCACCTATCACCTCGTGTCCGAGGTCGGTGAGATCTTTGGCGAGATTGGTGCCGTAAATGCCGAGTCCGATGATAAGGTAGCGCATGGCGAGGGGGAATTTAGTTGATTATGACACTGTCGGAGGGTAGAGTGACGGGCGGATCGGAGTGAGTGCCCATGATGCCCGACAACAAGGAGATCAGACCCACACGGCCGAGAAACATGGCCGAGATGAGGAGCACTTTCGACGGAGTGGAGAGGAGCGGTGTGACTCCGAGGGAGGAGCCTACGGTGAAGAGTGCCGAGGCCGTCTCGTAGAGAAGCGAGCGTGTGGAGAGGTGAGGCTCGAGTGCCACGAGGATGATTGCGAAGATGGCGTAGGACACTATGGAGAGTGCCACCATGGCGTGGGCACGGCGGATGGAGGAGATGGCGATAGTGCGTCCGAAGGCCGTCACACGGTCGCGACCGCGGATCACGGCGCGGAGGTTGAGCAGCATGGTGGCAAAGGTGTTGACCTTGATACCGCCGGCGGTCGACTGCGACGAGCCGCCGATCCACATGAGCAGGATGAAGAGAATGATGGTGATATCGAGCATGGAGGCCGGATTGACCGACGAGAACCCCGAGGAGCGCGGCACCCATGCATTGAAGATGCTCTGTGCGATCTTGTCCCAGAGGCTCATGCCGCGGAGAGTGTTGTCGTACTCGAAGCAGAAGAAGAGGAGAGCCGACAGGAAGAAGACGGTGAAGGTGGTGCATAGCACTATCTTGGTATTGAGATCGTAGATGTGCGAAGGCCGGTGGACACGTACCGAGCGACGGGCTACGGCGTGCCATAGGTGTGTGAAATAGCGCCCGATGGCCTCCTTGAAGTTGACCAGAATTGGAAATCCGATGCCGCCGGCCATGATGAGCGCCGAAGCTATGAGGTAGATACTTTGGTTGGAGCTCAGGAGAGCCGGGTTGGAGAGGCCCCCCTCGATGTTGGAGAATCCGGCGTTGCAGAAAGCCGAGAGCGAATGAAACGCCGAGAAGATGATCTCGTCGTGGAGCGACATGGAGAGTGTGCCGTGCACCGAGAGGAAGATAGCCACGGCTCCCGCCGCCTCGATGACCAGAGTGACCCCGAGGATGTAAAGGAGTGTGGGGATCAGTCGGCTGAACGACTTGGAGTAGACCAGGTCGCGCACCATCAGCTGGGAGTAGATGGAGCTGTTGCCCGAGAAAAATATGGCGAAGAAACTGGTGAAGGTCATCACGCCCAGGCCGCCTGTCTGGATGAGGATGGCCAGCACCAGCAGCCCTGTAGGGGTGAATACCTGCGAGACATCCACCGTGGTGAGGCCCGTGATGCACACTGCCGAGGTGGCTACGAAGAGCGAATCGATGTAGCTGATCCCCTCCACCGTGCAACGCGGCATCATGAGCACGAGCGAACCGAGGATGATAAGCACCAGAAAGCTCGACGAGAGGAGGATGGAAGGGTTGGTGCGCTTGCCCACGGCGCGGAAGATGGCGTAGCACAATTGGAACGCCGCATATGAGGCGACGGTGGCGATGCCGAAGGCCCGTCCGTAGAGAAAGGTGTCGAGGTAGGGTATCCAGGGGTGCTCGGGTCGCGGATAGATGAGCGGCAGGATGCTGAGGAGCATGGCCATGTCTACTATCCACTTGATGATGCGCGTCTGGCGGAAGGTGACGCGTGGCCGCAGGATATAATTGTAGAGCACATTGACGATGAACACGATGTGGCATCCGCGCAATGTGCGGGCAATGAGCAGCTTGTCCGAGGGAGAATGGTCGTATCCGCCGTATACCACCAGGAATGTGAGACATACGACGGATGCGATGACCACAATGATGTGGAGCACGGAGGCTCCCGCAGTGATAGTCCCCGCAAAGCGGCTGCACAGGCGGCGAAAGCCGTCGCGGGCGATCTGCATTCTGCGGGCAAGCTTTGTTGGGGACATGGGGAGGTAGCTTTCGTGGAGTGATTTCAGACGTTAGGCCGCCACCCGCCCGGGGGGGTGGCGGTGGTGAACGCCGGGATTATTTGACAGGTGAAAGTTCGAAGCCGCAGTTGAGGCCGTCGTAGGAGTTGAGCAGCGAGGCGACGGTCTGGAGCGATTTGCGGCCGCTGAGAGATGCGATGGAGTTGACCAGAGAGATCAGTTTGGAGGCATCGAAGGTGAGGTTGAGCTTGCTGCCTACCTTCTCTACATGGCCCTTGAAGGTGCCCAGAGGGATGCTCGATACGGCTGTGAAGTGGAAGAGGAAGTCACCGTTGGCCGACTCTGCATCTTTCTCGAAAGTGCCGGAGAGTTTGATCCGCTTGATGGTGAAGGTGAATGTCTTATCCTCATTGAAGGTCACCTGCAGATTGTTGAGGCCCACCCGCTGGTAGTAGGGAGCCATTTTGCCTTCGAGCACACCGGCAGCCGCAGCGCCTCCGGCCTTTTTGAGCAGGTCGGACGAATTGAACGACACCGCCGGGGCGGAGTAAGCGTAAGTGCCCACAAGATCGGCCTCGGTGAGATCGCTCTTGGAGATGACCCCCTCTACGAGCCCCTGAAGGCCCGAAAGGATGGAAGATCCGTTGCCGGACCCCTGCTCGGTGCCGGCCGACTGGCCGCCGAGAGCGCCTGCAGCGCCCTTGAGGAGGTCCTTGATATCGGGATTGGCCGAAGCTGAAGCGAAAACTGTAAGAGCAGCGAAAAGAGTAATTGCAAATTTTTTCATCATGATGATTTTAAATAAAAACAAATGTGACGTGATGTAATGTTTATGCAAAGATATGAAAAAATGCTGAAGTGGAGGGGGAGAATCGGGCGATGAGAGTATAAAAAAAACAAAAGTGGAGGCCGGAGGTTCGGCATTCCGCGAAAAATACGTAACTTTACAAAAATTTTCTGAAAAGGAACATTAAGAGCACGGCACTCGGGTTGCGACCCCCCCCTTGCATGAGGAGCCGGCGCAGCGAGCATACAGAAACGTATATGAGATGATAAGGAAGTTAGTGACATTTCTTGCCATAGCGGTATCAGCCGTACTGATGCCTGCCCGGGGGCAGGTAGAGTTCAAGCGAGGGCTGGAGCAAATCTCATTCATACCTAAGGGACAATGGATTACCGGCGTGAGCGTGAGCTTCTCGCAGTCGAACCAGAATAAATATCAGTTTCTGATTATCGAAAACATAGGCGGCGACAGCTACACCTTCAAGGTGAGCCCGATGCTGATGTATTGCTTCAAGGACAATCTTGCGGCAGGCGGCAAATTTGCCTACACCCGCACCCGCACGCGCCTCGACAACGCCACGGTGAAAATCGACTCGGAGACCGACTACAATGTGGAGAATCTCTACTCCATATCCCACAACTACTCGGTGATGGGCGCATTTCGCAACTATGTGAGTCTGGGCCACAGCCGGCGCTTCGCCTTTTTCAACGAGGTGCAACTGCAGGTGGGCGGCGGCCAGTCGAAGGTGGCCAACGGCAAGGGGAGCGACTTCACCGGTACATTTCAGAACTCCTGGAATGTGAGCTTAGGCCTGGCGCCGGGTATGGTGATGTTTCTCAACAACTACTCGGCCATAGAGGTGAATGTGGGCGTGCTCGGATTTTCTTACAACCACACCAAGGCGACCACCGACCGCATCTACGATTCGGATTACAACTCGAAGTCGGCGCGGTTTAAAATCAATCTTTTCTCGATAACGTTCGGCGTAGCGTTTTATCTTTAATGGTATAGCGAAGATATGGGAAAGATCATAAAGATACTGATGATGGTGACGGTGCTTGCGGCCGCGTCGGCTTTGAAAACCGATGCGAAAAGCATCATCCCCTTCAATATACTCGAGAAGATGGCCAATTCGCCCAAGACGCCGCTCGACTCGGCTGCGGTGGCTGCCGCGCATACCAACGAGAAGGTGATAGTGGGCAAAGACACGGTGAGCATCATCCTGCCGCAGAAAAACTACGGCCGCTACGACCGCGGATTGCTCAACTATCTGTATATTCCGAAAGGGCAGTGGTCGTTTGGTATGACGGCGTCGTACGGCGAGTTCAACACCGACGACGTGCAGATGCTCTCGGTGCTCAACAATCTTGACCTCAAGATCAAAGCCTACTCGCTGAGGCCCTATGTGAGCTACTTCTTCAAGAACAACCAGTCGATAGGCATCAACTTCAACTACACCCGCATGGTGTGCGATCTGGGGGCGATGACACTGGATATAAGCGACGACATGAACTTCTCGCTGGCCAATGTGAGCTACTACTCGAAGAACTACTCTACGGCCATCGCCTACCGCAACTATGTGGGTCTGGGGCGCGAGCGGCGCTTCGGCGTGTTCAACGAGGTGGAGCTCGCCTTCGGAGCCGGATCGTCGCGCTTCCGGCGCACCTACGATGGTGTGCTCTACGACACACGCACCAGCTCGATGTCGGCGGCGCTCAACTTCTCGCCCGGCGTGTGCGTGTTTATCATGGACTATGTGTCCTTCAATGTGTCGTTTGGCGTGTTCGGCGTGAATTTCCATCACGAGCGCCAGAGCACCAACGGCGTGGACGAGGGACGGCGCTTCTCGTCGGGAGCCAATTTCAGGTTCAACCTGTTCAATATCAACTTCGGCCTGGCCGTGTTCATCTAATATAGCCCGGAAGATGAAAAGAGAATCAACGAAAAGCCTGCGACCGCTGCGACGGCTGCTGCTCACTGTGGCAGTGGCGCTATCGGCCATGTGCGTCAGCTGCTTGAAAAACGATATACCTTATCCGCGAATCCAGCCCAATTTCACCTCGATGGAGGCGCCCGGGCTCACAAAAGCCGCCGAGATCGACTCGGCCAACCGCCTGGTGACGCTCTCCTTCGACGAGACGGTGGATATCACCAACGTGCAGATCTCGAGCTACACCCTCTCGGAAGGCGCGAGCATAGTGAGCGGCAACCTCGACGCCCCGATCGATCTCTCGAGCTACTATATAGTGACCCTGCGGCTGTACCAGGACTACGACTGGGTGATACATGGAAAGCAGGAGATAGAGCGCTACTTCACCGTGGAAAATCAGGTGGGCGCCACGGTGATCGACATGACCGGACGCCGCGTGGTGGTGGCCGTTTCGGGCAAAGAGTCGCTTAAAGCCGTGAAAGTGCTTACGATGAAGCTCGGCCCCGTAGGAGCGGAGACCACCCCCGACCTTACCGGCACTACGATAGACCTGCGGCATCCCGTGGAGGTGACCGTGAGCGCCTGGGGGCGCGAATCGGTGTGGACCATCTACGGCGAGGCTGTGGAGAGCAGCGTGACCACCCTGAGCGCCGACGCCTGGACCAATGTGGCCTGGGTATACGGCAGCGGCGTGGCCGGCAGGGACAACGGTGTGGAATACCGCCTGAAGGGCACTGAAGAATGGACCCGCGCACCACAGGAATGGGTGACAGTGACCGGAGGCACCTTCTATGCACGTCTGATCAATCTCAATCCCGAGACCACCTACGAGGCTCGCACCTACTCCGACAGCGAATACGGCGCCGTGGCCGAGTTTACCACCGGCAAGATAGTGCAGGTGCCCAATACCGACCTCGACGAGTGGCACCTTTCCGGCAAGATATGGAACCCCTGGCCCGAGGGTGGCGAACCCTACTGGGGCACCGGCAACAAGGGCGCCACGACCCTGGGCGACAGCAACACCGTGCCCACCGAGGATACTTCCACCGGCAAGGGATACGCGGCCAAGCTCGAAACCCGCTTTGTGGGTATCGGTATGATAGGCAAACTGGCCGCCGGAAACATCTTCGTGGGCAGCTATGTGCGCACCGACGGCACCAACGGCGTGCTGAGCTTCGGACGCGCCTTCACCGAGCGCCCCACCAAGCTGCGCGGCTATCTGAAGTATACCAACGTGCCCATCAGCCACACCAACAGCGAGTTTACGAAGCTGAAAGGTCAGCCTGACACCTGTATTGTGTGGTGCTCGCTGATCGACAGCGCTAATCCATTCGAGATCCGCACCAATCCGGCGAACCGCAATCTGTTTGACCCCGAGGGCGACTATGTGGTGGCCTACGGGCGCTTCCAGAGCGGCGATGCCATTCCGGAGTATATCCCGTTTGAAATAGAGCTGAACTATACCTCCACCTCGCGCGTGCCGCGCTATATCCTCATCACAGCCAGCGCCAGCAAATATGGCGACTACTTCACCGGAGGCGCGGGCAGCGTGCTGTATCTCGACGACTTAGAATTATTGTACGATTATTAGCCGAATAAGTAAGAAAATTAGAGAAAAAGTCGGCAGATACTTTTTCTTTTGAGGAAGTTGTTATATATTTGGATGTCAAAACCGTCAAAGGCTTTGGCAATAGGAAACAAACAGACGTTTATCCACGGGCATTGCCTCCGGCAATGCCCTAAGACAAAGTAATTTATGAAAGCAATTAAGAAGATAATGGTTCTGGCCGTGTCGGTGGCATGCGGTGCCACGGCGCTGATGGCCCAGAATAGCTATATGTTTGACAATCCGGATAATAAGGCGTTTTTCGGAGCACGTGTGGCACTCGACATCAGTTCGGCTGCCAACGGCGGCGCAAGCTACAGCAGCAATCCCGGATTTTCAATCGGCGCGGTGTATAATATTCCTTTATATAAGAACCTGTATTTCGAGCCGGGTTTGGAATTTTTCTACAATACCTTCGGCACCAGCAAGTGGAACGAATGGTATCCCGAAAATGGAGCGGTAAATGACGAAGGTGAGCCGATACCGTCGCTTTATCAGGTCGACGGGTCGATAAGGAATCTCGGATTCCGTGTGCCGCTGATTATCGGATATCACTTCGACTTCTGGGAGGATCTGCGTGTGAGCGTGTTCACCGGTCCGCAGATGAATGTCAACCTCATGGCACGCTATAAGGTCGACAACCTGATGCTCCCTACCGGCGCGCCCAAAGAGGATTTCGACGGCAGCATTTTCGGCACCGACGGCTTCAAATACCTTGATCTTCAGTGGGCTTTCGGCGCCGGCGTCACCTATCAGGCCTACACCGTGAGCCTGAGCGGCGCCTGGGGCATCACCCGCATGAAAGACAGCACCGAGATGCTCCCCCGCCACCTCAAGCGCAACCTCTTCACCATCTCCCTAGGCTACAACTTCTAATAGTTCTCCCTTGGCTATAACTTAGTCCTCATACCGGTTGTGAACCCCCAAAAGTAGGGAAGCACCATGGTTGGTAAAGGCAAATGCACCGGCATTTCAGTATTTGTGCCGAACTAATGTGGCGGATGTGTTGTAAATGTAATACATTTACATTATCTTTGCAGTATAAAATAATATAGCCATGGATATAGCATTGAAAAAGAACCAGAGTTTCCGCCTTCCGGTCGAACTGATTGAACGGCTGAAACAGCTTGCTCGTCGGGAAAACCGGAGTCTGAACAATTATGTGGAAACGGTTTTGCTTGATGCCGCTTACTGCGAACCCAACGCCACTACTCTTGCTGCTATGAAAGAGGTAGAAAGCGGTGCCTTGCGCGACACCCCTGCTCTTGATCTGTCATCAATCTCAGCAATGGAGAAATCTATGGGATTATGAAAACTCTCAAACCATCTTCGCAATATAAGAAGGACTATAAGAGATTCAGAAATATCCCTGCTAAGGTTGAAAAGCTGAACGAGATTCTAAGGAAGCTCGCTAACGAGGAACCAATTCCTGAGAATAATCATCCTCACATACTTACAGGTGATTATAGAGGATACATGGAGTGTCACATCGAAAGCGATTTTTCTGCTGGTTTGGTTTGACTCGGAGACTGATGAGATAGACTTGGTGCGTCTGGGCTCTCATTCAGAGCTTTTCGGGTAAAATCAATTCGGTCCGTTGCCCCGATTGCCTTGGGGAAAAGAATCAGCAGTAAAATCAGTAATGTGATAAAGCGGTTCAGTTTCATGGCATCGTCTAAGGTTGTTGTTGTTTCTGACGCACAAGCCGCGACCTGCAGTGTGGCTGGAACAAAAGTTACAAACAGGAGTCAGAGTTTTCCCTCGTCGCGGTAGGAGTAGTAGCCGGTGGGGGCGACGATAATGTGGTCGTGGACCGGGACGTCGATCACTTTGCAGATCTCTACGATGCGGCGAGTGAGGGCGTCGTCCTGTGTCGAGGGCAGGAGAGTGCCCGAGGGGTGATTGTGCACCAGTATGAGTCCTGAGGCGAGATGGTCGATGGCGCTTTTGGCTATCAGCTTGATGTCGACGGCAGTGCATGCGATGCCTCCGCGACTAACGCGCTCGGGGATGATGACACGGTTGGCGCGGTTGAGGTGTATTACCCAAAATTCTTCATAGTTGAGGCGTTCCATGCGTGGGCGCATATAGTTGTATACGGCGCGTGAGTCGGAGAGTCGCTCGTCGGGCTGCGCGAGTGAAGCCTGCACTCGTGAGCCGAAGGTCATGGCGGCGCAGAGTAGTGTGGCCTTGGCGCTGCCTATTCCCTTGTATTTTTTGCTGAGCTCGGCGATGTTCATTCGCGAGAGATTGGATAGGCGGTTGGCGTTGTCGGCGAGAATCTCGCGTGCGAGGTCGATGACCGACTTGCCCGGCAGCCCCGAGCCGAGGAGCAGGGCGAGGAGCTCGACATCGGTGAGGGCGTCAAGCCCCTTTGAGATGGCCTTCTCGCGCGGCTTTTCGTCGGCGGTGAGGTCGCGGATTCGCAGCGAGCGCTGGCTTGGGGCGTCGTCGGATGGGGAGAAAGGCATATCTGTTTCAGGGGTGCACATGGGGAATCAGTGAGGAGTGAGGAATCGGTGAGGAGTTAGGGGTGCGGGGTTATTTGCCTTTGCGGATGGAGATTTCTTCATTGATGTCGCGGCCCCGGCCGAGGAGGATCTTGACGACGAAAGCCTTGATGAATCCGCAGCCGTAGCCGCCGAGTTGTATCATGGATGCGGGCACTGCGAGTAGCGCGATGCGCGGGGAGCGGGTGGACCATAGAGCCGCCACAAAGATGGCCAGCAGGTAGATGCCAAGCGGCAGCAGCCACCAGGGGGAGCAGAAGATGGCGAGGAGCACCATGGCCACCACTCCGATGACGAAGAGCGCCGGGAGGAGGTGCACCGCCTTGAGGCTGTCGGGATAGAGCAATTTGAGGGTGATGCGCGACATGCCGAACACGTAGACCTGGCGGAGGAATTTGCGGAAATCCACGCGGCGCTTGTGGTAGACAGGTAGCTCGGGATAGAGACCGATGGAAAATCCGGCGAGGCGGATGCGTGTGCTCATGTCGATATCCTCGGAGAACATCTCGCGGAAACCGCCCACCTTGTCGTAGACCTCGCGCGTGAAGCCCATATTGAAGGTGCGCGGGGCGAACTTCTCGAGCCTCACCTTGCCTCCGCGTATGCCCCCGGTGGTGAGGAAGGAGGTCATGGCATGGTTGATGGCCTTCTGCACCGGGGTAAAGGAGGCATCGGCGGCATCGGGGCCTCCGAAGCAGTCGAAAGGCTCCTCAGCCGACATGCGCTCGAGTTTTTCGAAATAATCGGCCGGAATCACGCAGTCGGAGTCGAAAAAGATGAAACAGTCGCCCTCGGCATGCTCCATGCCGTAGTTGCGGGCTATGGAGCGCCCCTCGTTGGGCTTAAAGAAATATTTCACCGGGATTATCTGCGCATATTTCTCGACGACCTCGCGGCAGGGGACAGTGGAGCCGTCCTCCACCACTACCACCTCGAAATTGCGGCAGGTCTGGGCGGCGAGGCTCGCGAGGAGATCCTCTATCTCGTCGGGGCGATTGTATACGGGGATTATGATTGAGTACAAGGCAATTAGCAATTAGAAATGAGCAATGGGTATTTGGCAATCACGACATGCGGTGCTTGTAGTCGTCGTAGGTGAAGCGGCGCAGATATGATTCGTTGCCGTTGGCGTCAACAAAGGCGATGTCGGGGTGGGCGATGCCGTTGAACATGTTGGTTTTCACCGTAGTATAGTGGTTCATGTCTTCGAAGGTGAGGCGGTCGCCGGGCTTTAAGGGGTGGTCGAAGTGCCAGTCGCCCATGAAGTCGCCGCTGAGGCAGGAATTTCCCCCGAAGCGGTAGGTGTGGACCTTTTCGGGTGGTAGTGCCGCCATCTGTTGCGGCGTGAGCGTCTCACTTACAGTAGGTTGGTAGGGCATTTCGAGGCAGTCGGGCATGTGGCAGGCAAAGGATACATCGAGTATGGCTGTGGAGATGCCGTCGTTTTTCACAATGTCGACCACCGAGGCCGCGAGGTCGCCCGTGCGCCATGTGAAGGCGCTGCCCGGCTCCAGTATGACTTCGATGTGGGGATACCGAGCCTTAAAATCGCGGATGATGCTGATTAATAGCTCTGTATCATACCCCTTTCGGGTCATCAGGTGACCGCCGCCCATGTTTACCCACCTGACGTGGGGCAGCAGATGCCCGAACTGGCTCTCGAAAGCCTTTAGCACCTTCTGCAGGTCTTCGGCCGACGACTCGCAGAGTGCATGGAAATGCAGCCCCTCGATCCCTTCCGGCAGCCCTTCGGCCAATTCTGCGGCCTCGGCTCCGAAGCGGCTCCCGGGGAGGGCGGGATTGTAGATGTCGGTCTCCACCACCGAGCAGCGCGGATTGACGCGCAGCCCGGGCGACACGCGCGCCTCGGCATCGGCCGTGGCGTTGTGAGCCTTTATGCGGTCGCGGAATCGGAGCCACTGGCCGACGGAATTGAAGGTGATGTGCGAGCTGCCGTCGATGTATTCGCCGATGGTTTCCGGCGTGTAGGCCGGGCAGTAGGAGTGGACGCGGGCGTGGAGCTCCTCGCGGCCCAGGCGCAGCTCGTTGAGCGAGGAGGCGGTGCAGTCGATGCCGTATTCGCGGAAGATGGGGAAAGTGCGCCAGAGCGCGTTGGCCTTGAAGGCCATGATGATCTTGGCTCCGGAGCGCCGGGCCACGGAGGTGATGAGATCGAGATTGGCCCGGAGGCGGTCTTCGTAGACTATGTAGCAGGGTGTCGGTAGCACGGTGAGAATGAGGTTAGAGGTCAGAGGTCAGAGTATTACGAAACGTGCGTATTTGAGCATGAGGGTGCGCTGGGCCACATTGTCGAAGAGCACCGTGATCTTGGCGCCTGTGGGGTCGGCGTGGACTGCCACAATCTTCCCCTTGCCGAAGCGCTCGTGCATGATCTGCTGCCCCTCGCTCACCTCGCCTACGGTGTGCACCCTGAAATCGCCCGAAGGGGGCATGGGAGCGGCCTTTGCGGGCTGAGAGGAAGCCGATGCCGCAGCGCGCTGCGACCATCGCTCCGACGCATGGCCGGCGGGATGTGCCGACGATGAGGAGGCGGAATTGAACGAGCTGATGACCGACGGACTGTGGAACGACGAGCGGTACGACCCGTAGGGGTCGGCGCCCCCGTAGGCCGGTCCGATGTCGGTGCCCTGCATCAGGCGCAGGTATTTCGGATCGATATCGTGGAGAAATCGCGACGGCTGGCAGAGCTTGGTTTGGCCGTTGCGAAATCTCGAAGAGGCATAAGAGATCATGCAGAACCGGCGTGCGCGTGTGATGGCCACATAGAGCAGACGGCGCTCCTCCTCGATGGCCGCGAGCGAGTCGGAAGCCATGGATGAGGGGAACAGCTCCTCCTCCACACCTACGACAATCACATTGTTGAACTCCAGACCCTTAGCGGCGTGGACCGTCATGAGCGTCACACGCTGCTCGGAGGTGTCCTTCTCGTCCTGGTCGGTGGCGAGCGATACCTCGGCGAGGAAGTTGACCATCCCCGTGCGGTCGGCCTCGCCGCTCTCGTTGCGTTCGTCCACAAAGTCGCGCACGTTCGAGAGGATCTCCTGGAGGTTCTCCTGCTTGGAGATGCTCTCGGGAGTGTTGTCGGTGATGAGCGAGGAGAGTAGTTTGGTGGCTCCGATGATGGAGGTGGCGAGGGTGTAGGCGTCGGCGCCTCCGCTGTCGGCGTCGACAAACTGCTGTATGAGCTCCTGGAACCCCTCGAGCTTGCGCAGGGTGCCGGCGTTGACATTGAGGAAGTAGCGCTGCGGGTCGCAGATCACCTCCCATATGCTCACATTGCCCGCGATGGCCGCCGACACCAGCTTCTGCACCGTGGTGTCGCCTATGCCTCGGGCGGGATAATTGATGACTCGGCGCAGGGCCTCGTCGTCTTTGGGATTGGTGGCCAGGCGGAAGTAGGCGATGGCATCCTTCACCTCCTTGCGCTGGTAGAAGCTGAGGCCGCCGTAGATGCGGTAGGAGATGTTGCGCTTGCGCAGCGACTCCTCCAGGCGGCGGCTCTGGGCGTTGGTGCGGTAAAGGATGGCAAACTCCTCCAGGCTGTCGTGGGTCTCGCGCTGCAGCCGGGCTATGCGGTTGGCCACGATGTAGGCCTCCTCGAAGTCGGTGGAGCTGTTGATCACCTCTATGCGCTGTCCGGGCTCGTTTTTCGAGAACACCTCCTTGCGTATCTGGTCGCGGTTTTTTGCGATGAGCGAGTTGGCGGCGCTGACTATGTTTTGCGTCGAGCGGTAGTTCTGCTCCAGCTTGAAGATGCGCAGGTTGGGATACCCCTTTTTGAGGTTCAGGATATTGCGGATGGAGGCGCCGCGGAAGGAGTAGATGCTCTGTGCGTCGTCGCCCACCATGGTGAGATTGTCGCTCTCTGAGCAGAGCATGCTCACGATGTTGTGCTGGGCGAAGTTGGTGTCCTGATACTCGTCGACAAGCACATAGCGGAAATACTCCTGCAGATGATGGAGCACGTCGGGATGGTCGCGCAGCAGCACATTGGTATAATATAGGAGGTCGTCGAAGTCCATGGCTCCGGCCAGGCGGCAGCGCCGGGCGTAGATGCGGTAGATTTCGGCCGTCAGCGGTCGCTTGGCGGCCTTGTCGGAAGCGGCGAGGTCGCGGTCCATGGCATAGTCAGATGGGCCTATGAGCGCGTTCTTGGCCATGGAGATGGCATTCTGCACCACCGACGGCTTGTAGATCTTGTCGTCGAGCTGCATCTCCTTGATGATGCTCTTGATGAGATTTTTGGAGTCGGCGGCGTCGTAGATGGTAAACCTCGGCGAGAATCCGATGCGGTCGGCGTAGGTGCGGAGCAGGCGTGCGAAGATGCTGTGGAAGGTGCCCATCCACAGGCGTTGCGCGGTGTCCTCGCCCACCAGGGCCTGGATACGTTCGCGCATCTCGCGCGCGGCCTTGTTGGTGAAGGTCAGCGCCATGATGCGGAAGGGCTGGAAGCCGTGGCAGAGCAGATGCACGATCTTGTAGGTGAGCACACGCGTCTTGCCCGACCCGGCTCCGGCGATCACAAGCTGGGGCCCGCCGAGATATTCTACAGCGTCGCGTTGCTGAGGGTTGAGTTGTGCGAGATAATCCTGCATGTACTCACGGGGTCAGATAAATTTGTTGAGCTTACTGTCGTAGGCATAGCCTATGCCGCCGAGGCGTGCCTCAATCTCCTTGCGGGGCACATTGAGGTCGTCGCAGAGGGCGTCGAGCGAGGGGTAGAAATCACGCAGTTTGGTATTGATTACTCCGAGGAGTATCACGGGATCGTTGGGAAGTGTATCGAAAGTCATTGGCTGAAATGGATTCGTTGATGCAAAATTACTGATTATTTGGGAAAAGTTGCGTAACTTTGTGGTGAAATGTGCGCCCCAGGGCGCTAAAAAATGGAACGCGATTATGCATGAATCAGGATACTATTCCGACCTTGTAGAAAAAGGAATAAGCGAAATAAAGTACCCTCAGGAGCCTCAGGGACTGTTTGCACCGATCAAATACACCCTCGACGGAGGCGGCAAGCGCCTGCGTCCGGTGCTGATGCTGGCCACAGCCGACGCCTACGGCACGGACCCCGAGCGGATACTCGACCAGGCCCTGGGACTGGAGATGTTTCACAATTTCACCCTGCTCCATGACGATGTGATGGACAATGCCTCGGTGAGGCGCGGACGCCCCACGGTGCACCGCCGCTGGAACAACAGCACCGCCATCCTCTCGGGCGACGCCATGCTCACCATGGCCACACAGCTCATAGCCCGCTGCGACGGCGACAAGCTCGCCGGGGTGCTGGAGCTCTTCAACACCACCGCCATGGAGATCTACGAAGGGCAGCAGTATGACATGGACTTCGAGAGCCGCCGCGATGTCACCGTGGAGGAATATATGGAGATGATACGCCTGAAGACCTCGGTGCTTCTGGCATGTGCCTGCGGCATGGGAGCCTTGCTTGCGGGCGCTCCCGAGGAGCATCGCCGCGCCATGTACCGCTACGGCGAACTGTTGGGCCTTGCTTTCCAGCTGCAGGACGATTATCTCGACACCTACGGAGATCCGGCTCTCTTCGGCAAGGAGATTGGCGGCGATATAGTCAACGAGAAGAAGACCTGGCTTTGGATCAATGCCATGTCCGAGCGCCGCGATCAGATGGAGCAGGTGCTGGCACGCAAACTCACCGATTATCTTAAAATAAAGGAAATCCGCGCTATATACGACGAGCTGGAGCTCGACCGCCGCTCCCACGAACTGATAGAGCAGTATGCCCTCGACGCCGTGGAAGCCCTGAAATGGGCCGGACTTACTCCCGGCGCTGAAGCTTTCTTCGCCCGTCTGGCCTCGGGGCTGACCGGCCGAGTGAGCTGAGCGCTGCCGCAGGGTAAAAAAGATGAAAAATATGGTTTTTATAGATACACATACACATCTCAACGACGAGATTTACGGCCGGCAGCCCGATGGCACCTTCGATGCCGCCGGGTGCGACGAGATGGTGCGCCGCGCCGTGGAGGCCGGAGTAGAGATGATGATCCTTCCCGGCACCTCGCTCGGCGAGCTCGAGGGGATGAAGGCGCTTGCAGCGCGACACCCCGACCGTCTGCGCATGTTTGCCGGGCTGCATCCCACCGAACTGACCGACAACCCCGACGAGGCGCTGAGGATAGTGGAGCGCGAGCTCGACACCCCCGGACTGCCCTATGTCGGTGTGGGTGAGATTGGTATCGACCTGCACGAAGATTCCGAGCACCGCGAGCGGCAGATGGCGGCTTTCGACGCCCAGTGCCGCATGGCGCTCCGCCGCGGGTTGCCGATCAATATCCATTGCCGCGACGGTCTCGACGAGACTCTGGAGGTGCTGAGCGGCCTGCCCGCTGTGCCCCGCGGCGCCTTCCACTGCTTCGGCGGTTCGGCTGCCGATGTGGAGCGCATACGCCGAGTGGGCGACTTCTATTTCGGCATCAACGGCATTGTGACCTTCAAAAATTCCGGCCTTCGCGAGACCCTTCCGAGCATAGGGCTGGAGCGGATTATCCTCGAGACCGATTCGCCCTACCTCTCGCCCGTGCCTTTCCGAGGGAAGGTCAACGACAGCAGCCGCATACCGCTCATAGCGCAGACCATCGCCGACACTCTCGGCGTAAGTCTCGAAGAGGTGGCCGCGGTGACCACCGCATCGGCAAAGGAGCTGTATAGGTTGTAGCATTGTTAACATTTGTTAGCACTTCGATGGCCTATATCCGGCGCACAGGCCCCGGAGGTGACGTTATGAAAGTGCGCAGAGGGGCTTTTGGGAAGAAGACGGTACAAAATGTGGCCTCTCCGGCATATGGGGCGCAGAAGCCCGTTTAAAAAAAATTCACACTGCAATTTATTGGAAATTACGTAACTTTGTAGTGTTGGACAAAAGGGGTTTTCAGGGACGTCCCGAGCGCAAAAGTGCGCCGGCCAAGCTGTTGGAAAATATATTATAACTCATAGAAATATCTATTTAAATTTATGAAGAAGAGCGCTTTGCAGAAAGCCCGTGCGGCTTATCAGCCCAAGTTGCCTATCGTTCTCACCGGCGCTGTGCGTGCCGTAGAGGGTCATGCTACCAATTCTGTAGCCGACCAGGAGGAGATCAAAAAACTTTTCCCCAACACCTACGGTCTTCCCGAACTGAAATTCGAGAAGAACCCCACTCCCGGTGCATCGAAGCCTATCAATGTAGGCGTGATCCTCTCGGGTGGCCAGGCTCCCGGCGGTCACAATGTGATCTGCGGCCTGTTTGACGGTCTGAAGAAAATCCACCGCGACAGCCGTCTCTACGGCTTCCTCATGGGCCCCGGTGGCTTCGTTGACCACAACTACATGGAGCTGACAGCTGAATATATCAACGACTACCGCAACACCGGAGGTTTCGACATCATCGGTTCGGGCCGTACGAAGCTGGAGACCAAAGAGCAGTTCGACAAGGGTCTCGAAATCCTCAAAGAGCTCAACATCAGCGCTCTCGTGATCATCGGCGGCGACGACTCCAACACCAATGCCGCAGTGCTCGCCGAATACTACAAGAGCATCAACGCCGGTGTGCAGGTGCTCGGCTGCCCCAAGACCATCGACGGTGACCTCAAGAACGAAGTGATCGAGACCTCCTTCGGTTTTGACACCGCTACCAAGGTTTACTCCGAGGTGATCGGCAACATCCAGCGCGACTGCAACTCCGCTAAGAAATACTACCACTTCATCAAACTGATGGGCCGCTCGGCCAGCCATATCGCTCTGGAGTGCGCACTTCAGTGCCAGCCCAATGTCTGCATCATCTCCGAGGAGGTTGAGGCCAAGGATATGACCCTCGACCAGGTTGTGGACTACATCGCCAACATCGTGGCAGAGCGCGCCAAGGCCGGCAACAACTTCGGCACCGTGCTCATCCCCGAGGGTCTGATCGAGTTCATCCCCGCAGTGAAGCGCCTCATCGCCGAGCTCAACGACCTTCTGGCCAAGAACGCTGCCGAGTTCGCAGCCGTTGCCGAGGCCGATCAGCGCGCATACATCATCAACCATCTGTCGGCTGAGAATGCAGCCGTCTACGAGTCGCTCCCCGAGGGCGTGGCCCGTCAGCTGAGCCTCGACCGCGACCCCCACGGCAACGTGCAGGTTTCGCTCATCGAGACCGAGAAGCTGCTCTCCGAGATGGTGGGCAAGCGCCTGGCCAAGATGCATGCCGAGGGCAAATACGACGGCAAGTTCGCCGCTCAGCACCACTTCTTCGGTTACGAAGGCCGCTGCGCCGATCCGTCGAACTTCGACGCCGACTACTGCTACGCTCTGGGCTACAACGCCGCTTGCCTCATCCGCAGCGGAGTGACAGGCTACATGTCGTCGGTTCGCAACCTCACCAAGCCCGCAGTGCAGTGGGTAGCCGGCGGTATTCCTATCACCATGATGATGAACATGGAGCGCCGCAACGGTAAGATGAAGCCCGTTATCCAGAAGGCTCTCGTGAACCTCGAGGGTGCACCCTTCCAGAAGTTCGCCTCCAAGCGCGACGAGTGGGCATTCAACACCTGCTACATCTACCCGGGTCCCATCCAGTACTTCGGCCCGACAGAGGTTTGCGACCAGCCCACAATGACACTGAAATACGAGCATCAGGGCAAGTAATCGCCGCCACCTTCCGGTGACAGCGTCCGCCCCTTACGCAGATATATGAATATGGCATGCTTCCCGCTTCGGGAGGCATGCTTTTTTTGGGCGGGAGGTTTGTGGGGGTGGCGGGAAAAGGGTATATTTGTGGAAATGAACGAAATGAAAGGAAAATCGGGCATATTGGCGGCGCTGGCGGCCTGTCTACTGGCGGGAAGCATCGCCGGGAGCAATCTCGCGGCCGAAAGCCGCGAGACGGTGGCCCCGGAGCTGTCCGGAAAAGCGGGAAGGGAGCTCACGGCGGCGATAGGGGAGCACTTCGCGCCTGTGAGGTATGTCACCGAGTATGACGGGGAGCATGGACTGTGGGAAACACTGAAGGTTACCGACGGCAATGAGGCGGCGACGGGGTATGTCAATCGTTTTTCCGACGAGGAGATAGCATATGGGGTCAATGGGGGAGCGCCGCGCAATATGGAGCTGCTGCCGGTGGCGCCGGCGCGATGGTGGCGCGGCACGTCTGACAATTACAACCGCGTGGAGAAGGATCTGCTCATCCTCTTCGTGGCTCCTTCGGGGACGACGGTAAAGCGTGCATACGCCTTCCCGGGTGAGGCGGATGCCGAACCCGAAGCCGGGGAGCGCTGGAGCATCGGGCAGGGGAGCGTGGGTGGTACACGCATCACACTCTGGGAGCCGCCCGAGGAGCTTAAGGGCGATGTGGCGCGCGTCATGATGTACGTGGCCGCAGTCTACGGCAGCGGCATCCGGCGGTTTGACCTCGACGGAGGCGCGGTGTGGGCCGATGAGCCGGCCGACTGCTTCACCGGCGCCTATGCGTCGCAGCTGATGGTGTGGCACCGAATGGACCCTCCATCGGAGTATGAGCGGCAGCGCAACAGCGTGCTCGGCTCGCTGCAGGGCAATGAAAATCCGTTTGTCACATATCCCGACCTCGCGGAGTATCTTTGGGGCCAGCATGCCGGGGAGGTCTACGGCCCGGGGAGCGAACCCGATCCGACACCCGGCGGGGAGACTGACACGCGTCCGCTCCGCGCCGTCTACAGCCTCACGGATGCGTGCATCAATCTGCGATCTCCCTATGTGCCGGAAGATGCCGTGTGGAGCGTGGACGGACGACGCGTGGAGGGCCTCCGGCTCGTGCCGGCCGAGCTTGGCGCCGGGGTGCATGAACTGAAATTTGAATCGCCCGAATGTACGGGAGCTGTGAAAATAGAGGTGAAATGAGACAGGCGGCATTGATAACGATACTGGCTCTCCTCTGCCTCGTGCAGAGCGGATGCAGTGATAGCAAAGATGAGCCGCGGCGCACGTCGCGCCCCTGGATTGAGGCTACGTATGTGGAAGTGCCGCTCGGCGGCGAAGCCTCTGTGGAGGTGCACGACGCCGGGGAGGTGGAGGTGGCGTCGGCTCCCGACTGCGTGGAGGCCCGCGCCGAGGGCTCACTGCTGATATTTTTTGGAAAAGCAGTGGGGAAAGGCGATGTGACGGTGCGCGCCGACGGGCAGACGATGCAGATTGTGGCCGAGGTGAAGGACCTCGGACCCCTCCCTCAGCGCTATCCCGCCGATGCTGACGAGCAGACGGCCGACAAGGCTGTGCGTTGCAGCGTGGGGACGGTGACGATGGCCTACGACACCCCCGGAAACATGTTTATGCAGTCGCGCGACGGCAAGCAGCTGACAGCAGTGTCGCTTGTCACCGGCATGCAGGTGCGGTTTGCCTTCAGCCGCAGTGTCCGGGAATATGAGGCCGTGCAATTGCCGCTGGAGATCGCCGATGCCGCGGTGGAAGTCGGCGGCGAGAAAATTGAGACCGAATATGTGGCGCTGATGCGCCGGGAGGAGGGGAAAGTGTGGCTTCTGGCCATGCAGAGCGGCGGCAGGGAGGTGTGGATGGTGGCCGGTCGCTGACGCCGCTTGCACCTTTGCCGCGTGTTGATTACCTTTGCATATCCAATGAGCCGCAGGCCCCGCAGTGCGCCCGGCTATGATATAAAACTGACGAAAATGGAACATAACCCCGATATACAGCTCCCCGAGGCGCAGAGCGTGGATGTGGTGCTGAAATATTTCCCTGAATTTAGCGAAGAGCAACGCGAACAGATGCGCCTGCTCGGCGAACTGTATCCAGAATGGAACGAGAAAATCAATGTGATCTCGCGCAAGGATATTCAGAATCTCTACCCCAACCATGTGCTCCACTCGCTGGCCATAGCTAAGTTTTTGCCCGACCTTCCCGAGGGGTACACGCTGCTCGACATGGGCACGGGAGGCGGATTCCCGGGGATACCGCTGGCTATAGCCATGCCGCAGTGCCGTTTTCATCTGATCGACCGCGTGGGGAAAAAGATCCGCGTGGCGTCGGAGATTGCATCGGCCATAGGGCTGAAAAATGTCACATTTCAGCACGGCGACATCGGCGAGTGCCGCGAGAAATACAATTTTGTGGTGTCGCGCGCGGTGATGACCCTCGACAGCCTCATCCCGCTGGTGCGCAAGAATGTGAAGCATGAGCAGAAGGGTGCCCAGGGGTACACCGTGCCCAACGGCCTTGTAGTGCTCAAGGGGGGCGACCTCAGTGAGGAGATTCGTGCCGCACGTCGCCTGGCGCCCGAACCGCTCGTCGACGACCTCGCCAACTATTTCCCCGATATCGACTTTTTCGAGACCAAAAAGCTGCTCTATCAGCCGCTTTGAAACATTGGTGCCTGCTGTGAAACAATGGCGCCCGTGAAGGCGTTGAAATAAGTGTGACCCCCGCCGGTGGCGAGGCATGCTTTTTACGATGAAAACAAACGGTAAAGAAATGGAAATACGAAAATTCGAGTTCAACCTTTTCGGGGAGAATACTTATGTGATATGGGACCCCGCCACCCTGCAGGCCGCGGTGGTGGATCCCGGCATGGCGGAAGATTTCGAGGCCGATGAACTGATAGACTTCTGCACCTCCAGGCACCTGGATGTGAAATACATACTGCTGACACATGCGCATGTCGACCACACCTTCGGCATCGAAGCCCTGCAGGCACTGCTGCCGGGAGTGCCCGTGATAGCGCACAAGGCCGATGCGCCGCTGGCCGCCTCGCGCGCTCAGCAGGCGCAGATGTTTCATCTGCGGCGCTCGCTCGAGCCGCTCGCCTTCGACCGCATGGTGACAGACGGCAGTGTGCTCCGCCTCGGCGATGAGGAGATAAAGGTGATAGCCACCCCCGGCCATTCGCCCGGCGGTGTCTGCTATTATGTTCCGGCATCGAAGTTTGTGCTCACCGGCGACACACTTTTTGCCGGTTCGATAGGTCGCACCGACCTCCCCGGCGGCAATGGACACGTATTGGTGCACAGCATCCTGTCCGGCCTGATGTCGCTCCCCTCCGACACAGCGGTGTATCCCGGCCACGGCCCCTCCACCACCATCGCCCGCGAGCGCGCCACCAACCCCTTCCTCCGATAGTAGATTGTAGATAGTAGCTAATTTGAAATAGCCGGGCAGAAGGGGCGCAAAATATTGCGCCCTACAGCCTGGTAAAACTGACTACTATCTACTATCTAATTTAGCCAGGTTGAGATGGTGTCGCGGAGGGCGGAATCGGCGGGGGCGAGGGCCCAGCCGTGAAATTGGTTGAAACTGATGGCAAGGGAGGCGTCGAGCTGCGGATAGCGGCGGAGGAAGGGGCGCACGACGCGCTCGCTCACCACGGCGCGCTCTACCTCGCCCAGAGCGGTGAGCACTATGAGCTGCTCGGAGGAGTAATCCTTGTCCTGGCGGATGTAGATGGTGTCGCCGATCTCGTGCGAGAGGTTGATGAGGCGCGAGATGTAAGGTGAACCCTGAGGCACTGTCACCTCCTTGCCGGCCAGACCGAGCTGAGTGGTGATGAGGGCTGTATCAGCCTCGAGGGTGGTGTCGCGGCGCTGCACGAGCACCTGGCGGTCGATACCCACGGGATCCACAAAAATGTATTTTTCTTTGAGAGCCGCAGTGGCGGGAATGTCGCTCACCACTATCTGATAGCGCCCCTTGTCGAGCCCCTGCAGGGCATAGTCGAGCTGTGTGAAGGGGTGGAATTTGAGCTGACGGCCGTGGAGCGCGGCAGCCCGGCGGAGCATGTCGTAGTATACGCCTCCGAGGGTGTCGCCTACCATGGTAGCCCCCATGGGTGAGATCTCGATGGCCACATTGATGGTGTCACCTCCGGCGATAGCCTCGGAGCGGGGAGGAATCGTGCGCGCCGAGCATTGCCGTAGCATGATCATTGTGGCCACGGCAACGACGAGCAGCAGGAGATAGAGCGAGAGGCTCCCTTTTTTCTGAGGCAGTGGTTTCATCGTGTAAAGAAAAAATGAGTTGACGGCTTGTCGGCCCGAAGGCCGCAGTGAGGCATCAGTTGGCGAAATCTACGCTGAGACCGAGCTGGAAGCGGCGCGGATTCATGGGGTAGTGGGGCATGGAGAAATACATGGTGCCCGTCATCCCCTGATTGAGGTGCGACATCATCAGGTAGAAGCGGCATTTCGATAGCTTCATGTTGATGTAGGCGCTCACCAGGGGATAGTCGCCGACGTCGTAGCTGTTGGCATTGTAGAAGCCCATGGTGGCCGGCTGATAGCTGATCCCCTTGTATTTGGTGAAGTAATCGCAGTTGACGCCGAGCTGCACATGGAGCGTGGCGATGCGGAAGATTACATACATGTTGCTGTAGACGGCGAGTTTGGGCAGCGGAATCACCGACCCCTCGCTCGAGGTCTGATAGGTGAGGATGTTGTCCCAGTGGAAGGCACGAAACTTGAAGTTTTGCCTGAGTGTGGCGCTGAACACCTGCACGCTGCCGCCATGCTGGGCGGGAAGCCCGGCGGAGTTGAAATAGATCAGATTCTGCACATTTTCCACCGCTGCCGAGAACGAGGTGCGGGTCCAGGGGATGATGAGCTCACCGCCGACGCGCAGCGAGCGCGTCTTGGAGAAATCGTTGTCCCACACAAAGTGGTTGGAGCGCATATGCTGCATGAACCATGGCGCCGAGATGTTGTTGAAATGGCCGTTGGCTTTCACCTGCACCGTATCGCCGAAGAGGGGGATGCGGGTGGTGATGTCGCCGCGCACCTTGATCTCACCCGCCGACGGGCCCACGAGACCTATCTCGCCGGTGACATTATAGTTGAAGATGCGACCCTGCTGCTTGGTGAGCTGAGCGCCTACCCACATGAGATTTTGCTTCTCGGTGGTGAGCACGCCGGGATAGGGATCGGCCGATAGCGACGCCGGGTCGAACTCCTGTGCGGGGTCGGGGAGGATAGTGCGCATATTGTAGCTGCGAAATTCATGGGTGAGGAAGGCTGAGAGGCCTGCCTTGGCATATTTGTTGAACCCCTCGAGCAGCGAGATGCCCACGGTGTTGCGGATCTTCCAGAATTTCTGCTCGTCCTCGGTGTAGTCGGGGTTGAAATATGTGTTGTCCCAGAATGAGAGGTTCTGATCGGCGTTCTTGTTGATGAACTTGTGGGTGCCGTCGTTGTACTGGAAGGTCCAGATGATGCTTGTCACCGGCACCAGGGTGCGGTTGACGGTGGTGTCGTTGACCTGCTCCTCCTTCCAGAATCCCATCTTGTAGCGGCTGTTGAGATAGAGGTCGGTGCCGCGCACGCGGTTGAAGGCTCCGGTGAGATTGACCGGGATATCTTTGCAGTTGACCGAGGTGTTTCCGCCCTGCACCGATGCGGGGTCGCGGATGAAGGCGTCGTCGGTGATGCCGCCATTCTCCTTCTGCAGCAGGTTGAAGTGGTAGAAATTGCCCTGAAACTCAAAGCGCTCGCCGATATATGAGCCGGAGAAGCCCCATGTGAGGTCCTTTGCGGCCTGATAGTCGTAGCTGCCCTTTGAGTAGATGTAATCGATGAGCGCGCCGATCTGCACCCGTTTGTTGGCATTGGCCGAAAAGACAGTGGAAAAGCGGTCCTGGCCGTCCTCTTTGCCTCCGCCGAAGTTGTAGCTGACCAGAGTCATGGGGATGCGGGTGTTGTACCACTTGATGGTGCTTTCCGAGGGGAGCCAGTGGCGCACAGCGTCGTGGTAGTAGAAGTCGCTCATGTCGGGGCGCTTCATGAAGATCATCTCACGGCCCGAGGCGCAGTAGTTGCCGGTGGCTGCGTAGGCGTAGCTCACCTCCTGGGGGATAAATTCCAGCGAATAGTTCTGGTAGAGCGTGTCGATGGTGGCGGGCTCGCGAAGCCCCAGGGGAGGCACCGCCTTCCAGGCGTAGGAAGGCTCGAGCACCGTCTTCTTGGCGTCGGCGGAGAAGCAGGCGCAGAGCGCCGCGAGAAATATTATGGCGATATGTAATCTGTTCCGAGTCATATAGACTGCAAAGTTAGCAAAACTTTCCGGAAAGGGAGGGGTCAGGAGGGGGAATATTCCTCGAGACGTCGCTGGAGATACTGCCGGAAGTAGCGGGTGCCGGTGTCGGCGCTGTTGAGGATGGCGGTGAGCTGCTCGAGCACCTTGTCGGCCACAAGGTTGCGGTCGGCCAGGGCGAGGGTCTGCAGCAGCAGGTCGCCGATGCCGCTGCTGAGGGTGTTGGGGAAGCGCAGCAAGCGCTCCGCCGCCATGGCGATGCGGATGGTGTAGACGAGCAGATTGATCTCCATGTCGTAGCCGGGGCGGTAGGCGGCAAACTCGCGGAGGAGCCGCCTGAGCACCGTGATGCGGGCCTTGCTGTTGCCGCGCTTGCCGCGTGACAGCTCTTTGCACACGGCTGCGGAGTAGGTGTCGTAGAGCTTCTCTACGTTGGGGTTGAGAAAGTAGTCGAAATATTGCTTGATCTCCTTGCGGAAGTCGTAGGCGTCGAGGATTAGCTCCTCGAGCTGCGCCTTGGTCATGGAGTGGATCTCTTTTTTGAGCAGGGTCTTTGACATGGCTGCGCGGTGGTTTTAGAAATCGATGCTCAGACGCACGTTGAACTGGCGCCGGGTCAGATAGTTGGGCACGGCATACTGTATCTCGTTGACGTCGGTGACCCAGTAGTAGCTCGATACGTTGGAGATGTCGAGGAGGTTGAAGACATCCACCCCGAGCCATATGCTTTTAAACCATTTGTGGAGCCCGCGGGGATTCTCACCCTCCTTCAGCGGCGAGAGGAGCGCGTAGTGCAGGCCCACATCCACACGCTTGTAGGCCGGCGCGCGGAAGTAGCCCTTGTCACGCGAGGAGTGGGGAGCGGTGGTGGGTAGGCCGTCGGAGAAGATGCCTCGTAGCGAGAATTTCAGCTTGGGAAACTTCGGGAAATAGTCGGTGAAGTAGAGGGCCATGGAGTAGCGCTGGTCGGTAGGACGTGGCACGGTGACGCCGTTGAGATTCTCACCCGTCTTCATCACCGAGAAACTAATCCAGGAGTCGGTGCCCGGCACAAACTGGCCGAAGAGCTTGAGATCGAGTCCGGTGGTATAGCCGTCGGTGAGATTTCGGCCTTGATAGACTATCTTGAGGTTGTCTATCTCATAGGGTATCAGCTTGTTGAGCTTCTTGTAGTAGGCTTCGGCCGAGAGCTTGAAGGGGCGGTCGAACATGCGGAAAGTATAGTCGCTGCCGAGGATAAAGTGGAGGCTCTGCTGCGACTTGATGTCGGAATTAAGGTGTATCACGGTGTTGCCGTAGCTGTCTTCGATAGGCTGGCGAAACTCCTTGTAGAAGGGCTGCTGATAGTAGAGGCCGGTGGCGAAGCGGAAGGTCCAGGCGTTGTTGCGCTCGGGGACGAAGGCCACATTGGCGCGCGGCGACACCAGAAACTCGCGGTTGAAGTCCCAGTAGGAGAAGCGCAGACCGGCGTTGAAGGCGAAGTAGCCCACGGAGGTGTTGAGGCGGTAGGAATCGGCCACGTAGAAGGCCAGACGGTTGGTGGAGATATTCTGACGCGAGGTGAGATTGTAGATCATGCGTATGTTCTGCCCGTCGGAGGGGAGGGTGAAGCCGGCGGAGTCGCGCAGCTCCCACTCGCGGGTGCGCTCCATGATGGTCTGGTGATTATATTGGAAGCCGTAGGTCAGATTGTTGTTGCGGATGGATGTGTGGCCGTGGAGCCCGAGCGAGAACACCGAGATTTTCAGTCGGTTGCGGGCATGCTCGTGGTAGCGCCCCACGCCCAGCTCGCCGCCGACGGCATTGTCGGGGTTGCCGCTGCCGGTGGTGCCGGCCTGGTCGAGCCAGTACTCGCCGGAGATGTCGTAGGCCACCAGTTCGTTGGTGAGATAGCCCGATGCGAGGAGCGAGAGCTCGGTGCTTCGCGAGTGGGTGTAGGTGAGGTTGAGCGCTCCGAAGTAGGTCTCGAAGCGGTCCTTCTCATGGCCGTCGAAATAGACCTTGAACGACTTTGCATCGGTGGAGGTGCCGAAGTTGGTCTCGCGGTTGACGGGGGTGAATTTGTAGTTGTTTACGGCGATATTGCCCAGAAACGAGGCCTTCAGCTTGTTGCTGAACTTGAAGGTGAGGTTGGTCTGATAGTCGAAGAAGTTAGGGTCGTACTCTCCCTTGGTCTCCATGGAGCTCAGGAGCGACGAATTGCGCTTGTAGCGTATGCCGTGGAGCTGCGAGAAGCGGCGTGTGCTCTGTCCGATCGAGGCCGAGGCGCCCATGAGGCTGGCGCTCACGGCTCCCTCGAAGCTCTCGGGCTGCCGGTAGGTGATGTCGAGCGCCGACGACATCTTGTCGCCGTATTCCACGCCGAAACCGCCGGTGGAGAAGTTGACCGACCCTACCATGTCGGGGTTTATGACGCTCAGACCCTCCTGCTGTCCCGAGCTGATGAGCTGCGGACGGTAGACCTCTATGCCGTTGATATACACGGAGTTTTCATCGTATGTGCCGCCGCGCACCGAGTACTGGCTCGACATCTCGTTGGTGGAGTTGACGCCGGCCAGGGTGGTGAGCATCGACTCGATGCTGCCGCCGGTGGCGTCGGCTGCCAGTTTGTAGCTCTCGGCGTCGATGGTCTGCATCTGGTTGGTCTGCTTGCGGAAGTCGGTCACCTGTATCTCCTGCAGGGCGTGGTCTTTCGACTGCATGCGCACATTCAGGGCCAGATCGCCCTTGGGGTTGATGAGTTTGCGGCGCAGCTCTTCGTAGCCGATGCACGAGAAGACCACCACGAGGGTGTCGTTGGCCGGCGGCGGGCAGGAGAGCTTGAAGGTGCCGTCGATGCCGGTGTTGGTGCCGATGGCGGTGCCGTCGATGCGCACCGTGACGAACTCGAGGGGCGAATCCTGGGCGTCAATCACCTTGCCGTGGATCTTGACCTGAGCCACGGCAGGGAGCACGGCCATAAGAAAAGCCGCAAAGAGGATATATATCTTATTGAATTTCAGATTCATGACATTGTGTATGACATTCCATTTCGCACCAAAAAGTGCGAAAGAACGCAAAGTTTACTATTTATTAACGGAAAAATCGGCCGGAAATTATGTGGGGAGCATGTCAAGCTCATGCCAAGCTCATGCCGGGAGCATCTCAAGAGGGTGAGAGAGAACCGTTAGGGCTTATTTTTTGTTAAATTTTAGGATGCCGGCCCCCTTGCGGGCCGTGGTTTCCGCACATTACGAAAGAGTGCACATTATGAGTACAGAAAATAATACAAACGACCTGAAAAAGAGGATAGTGGTGATAGGCGGAGGATTCGCCGGCCTGAATTTTATGAAACATATCGATGCCGACCGCTACGATGTCACCATCGTGGACCGCGACAACTATCATGCCTTCCCGCCGCTCTTCTATCAGGTGGCGTCGGCGGGTCTTGACCCGGCGAGCATCTGCTTCCCGCTGCGCAGGGAGATCCGCAAGCGCCACAATCCCAATATCCACTACCATATGGGGCAGGTGCGCCGTATCGACACCGCCGCCCGCCGCGTGCACACCCGCGAGGAGTCGATCCCTTACGATATACTGGTGATTGCCGCCGGCACCACCAACAATTTTTTCAATATGCCCGAACTGGAGAAGACGGTGTACACCCTCAAAAGCACCTCGGAGGCTATCCGCTGCCGCAACGACATCCTCGACATCCTGGAGAACGCCTCGATAGAGCGCGACGAGGAGCGCCAGAGGGCCATGCTGAGCTTTGTGGTGATCGGCGGAGGCCCCACCGGAGTGGAGATCGCCGGCGCCATAGGCGAGATGAAGCGCTACGTGCTGCCGCGCGAGTATCCCACCATACCGCAGCAAAATATGAGCATCACCTTGGTGGAGGGGAGCGACCGCCTGCTCCACACCATGAGTGAGAAATCATCGGCATCGGCCTACGACAGCCTGCGACAGCTGATGGTCGACATCAATCTGGGTGAGAACATGAAGGAGTATGCCGACAATAAGGTGACTCTTGGCGACGGTCGTGTGCTCCCGTGCTCCATGCTCATCTGGACCGCGGGAGTCACCGCTCAGCCCTTCGTCATCGAGGGTGAAGGGGGCGAGGACCTCTCGCCCGTGCTCCTTGGCCACGGCCGGAGGTGGAAGACCGACGGCTACTGCCGCGTGAAGGGAGTTGACGACATTTACGCCATCGGCGATATTCCCATCATGGAGGGTGTTGACCCGGCTTTCCCCATGGGGCATCCGCAGCTGGCGCAGGTGGCGATACAGCAGGGACGCCTCGTGGCGCGCAACCTCAACGCCCTGGCCCGCGCCGAGGGTGCCGCAACCCCCAACCTGAAGCAATTCAGCTACGTCGACAAGGGGTCGATGGCCACCATCGGGCGCAACCGCGCCGTGGTGGATATGAAGCGGATGCACCTCAGCGGATTCGTGGCCTGGATGGCCTGGATGGTGGTGCACCTGATGTCGCTGCTGGGCATGCGCAACAAGATCACGGTGTTTATCAACTGGATCTGGGCCTATTTCAACTACTCCACCTCGCTGCGGCTGCTGATACATCCGTGCCGTTACCCGGTGCGCCGCCGGTGGTTCGACGAGTAGCTTACAGTAAGTAGGGGATGAATTGCCCCGTAAATGATTGTTGTTTAGGGATTAGAAGGGACTTCCATCGCCTCCGGCCGAGGAGATGTCGGCGGTGCCTCCCGAGAAGGGGTTGCCGCCGAGGGGATCGCCGCCGAGGGGATCGTTGCCCATGGGGTCGTCGCCGGCAGGCTGGCTGTTGAGGCGCGAACCCACCACGGTGCGTGTGGCCAGGGGATTCTCGTCCCAGTTCTGGAAGCGGGCATACTGATGCACGAAGCGCAGGTTCACATCGTCGACCTTACCGCTACGGTGCTTGGCCACGATGAAGAGGGCCTTGCCGCGGATGTCGTTACCCTCGCCGTCCTCGCTCGAGTGGAGATAATACTCGGGGCGGTGGATGAAGCACACGATGTCGGCATCCTGCTCGATGGCGCCCGACTCGCGGAGGTCGCTCAGCTGCGGGCGCTTCGACTGGCTGTCGGTGCCTCGGCTTTCCACCGAGCGGTTGAGCTGCGACAGCGCTATAATGGGGATGTTGAGCTCCTTGGCGAGCTGCTTGAGATTTCGCGAGATCATGGAGACCTCCTGCTCGCGCGAGCCGAACTTCATGCCGGAGGCATTCATGAGCTGCAGGTAGTCGATGATGATGATGCGTACACCGTGTTCGCGCACCAGTCGGCGCGCCTTGGTGCGCAGCTCGAAGATGGAGAGCGATGGGGTATCGTCGATATACATCGGAGCATCGTAGAGGCGCTTCACGCCGGCCTGGAGCTTGTTCCAGTCGGCCTGGTCGAGGCGTCCGCTCTTGATCTTTTCGCCCTCGAGCTCGCAGGCATTACTGATAAGACGGTTCACGAGCTGCACATTGCTCATCTCAAGCGAGAAGATGGCCACGGGGATGTTGAGGTCAACCGCCATGTTTTTGGCCATAGAGAGCACGAAAGCGGTCTTACCCATGGCGGGACGGGCGGCGATGATCACGAGGTCGGAGTTCTGCCAGCCGGAGGTGAGTTTGTCGAGCTCGGTAAACTTGGTTTCGAGGCCCGAGAGGCCCGACTCGCGGTTGGAGGCGGCCTCGATCTGCTCTATGGCCTGTTTGATGACGGGATTGATCTGGGTGACATCCTTCTTGACATTGCGCTGCGAGATCTCGAAGAGCTTCCCCTCGGCTTCCTGCAGCAGGTCGTCGACGTCGTTGCTCTCGTCGAAGGCTTTACCCTCGATCGACGATGCAAACTTGATGAGCTCGCGTGCCAGATACTTCTGCGCCACGATGCGGGCGTGAAATTCCACATGGGCGCCCGATGCCACCTTCGATGTGAGCGACGAGATATATGCCGGACCGCCCACCTCGTCGAGGTCGCCGTTGGCGCGCAGGCGCTCGGTGACGGTGAGCATGTCGATAGGTTGCTGCGAGGCTCCCAGCTCCTGCACGGCAAAATAGATGGCCTGATGGCGCGGGTCGTAGAAGCTTTCGGGTTTGAGCAGGTCGCAGACTATGGTGTAGGCGTCTTTTTCAAGCATCAGAGCGCCCAGCACAGCCTCCTCCACCTCCACGTCGCGCGGAGGGATGCGGCCCGGCGGGTCGACTGACTGGTTGCTGTTGTTGGCGCGGTTGTAGCCTTTACGCTGGTTTTTGGGGATATATCGGTCGTTTGAGTTTTCCATACCGCAAAGTTAAGCATTATCCTCGACTATGCGGCATCTGGGAGGAAAAGAGTTATCGCATCTTTTATGCACCCGGGGTGTCGATAAGCCTCCGCAGTCAGTCGATACCGCCCCCTTTTCGCTCTATGGCGCGCCCTACGAGCATCATCACGGTGCCGAGGAGCACCAGCCCGCACATGGTGAGCGATGTGATCCAGGTGGTGAAAAAGGAGACGTCGATGAGCATCATCACTATGTAGACAGCGATGATGGTGAGGCTGATATAGAATCCGGTGAAGAATATTATTTTGCCGACTTTCATATGTAAGTGTCAATCAGGTTGGAGATTATCAGCGAGGCCCCGGGGCGGTGCCCCTCTGATAATAAAAAGGATTTTTAACACTGATTGTTCACTTGCCGGGTCACATCCGTGAAATCGAGAGGGTAAATGCGAGAGCATCGAAGTCGGCCGAGTCGATGGCTACCGCTACGCCGAGGGCTTCGGCACCTAAGATGATATGGCATAGGGCGATGCCCATATCCACCGGTGCAAACCGGCCGTCGGGCGAGGCGCAGGTGAGGCTTACCGTGTATCGGTTGCCGTCGGCGGCCACTGTGGCGCGCCACGGCTGCGAATTGGAGCTTGACGGAGCGAGACGCACGGCCTCGAGGATGCTCGCGGTGATCTCCGGCATCCCGGCAGAGGAGGGGAGAGGGAACGAAGGGGGAAATTGCTCCGGAGGGTTGACTCCGGTGAAAAGTTTTCCGAACGGTTTGCGCTTCGATGCTCTCACGGCGGCTCGCATCAGGCGCTCGCCGAAGCGCATGGAGGGCGCCTCATGCCCTACCGGGCTGACGATGGCCACCTCGCCGGTGCCTCCGGCCTTCTCGAAGAGGGCCTGGAAGGAGGAACGGCCGAAGGTGCCACCGAGCCAGCATGTGGCCATGCCGAGCGCTGTGGCGCGAAGTATGAACTGCTCGAACAATATCCCTCCGGCCACCGTTTCGGCCCGAGAATGTCCCTTTGAGAGCCCCATGGCGGCAAAAAGGCGCGCACCCTTCACCACGCCGTAGGTGCTCGGGGGTGTGGAGCCGCTGCTTTGCTCGAGCAGGCGGATGCAAGGCGCCGGGGTGCCTGCCGGTAGCATACCCTCGGCCTGAGAGGGGAGGGGCGCAGCGGCGCCCCGGCGGAGCGAGTTGAGAATATCTTCACCCGGGAGCAGGCCGGAGTAGGTGCGTGAGCTTTTGCGGCGGGCGATGATGCCGAAGATGTCTTCTTTCATGGTCGGTGATGGCGGAGGAGGTGGTGACAGATATGACAAATGCGCTGTGCCGGAGATTCGGGCGACACAGCGCATTGTGTGTTGGTTTTAAATCATGAGGGTCATGACGCGATTACTGCTGCAGACCGTCGATGAAGGTGCGGAGCTCGTCGGAGGGGTTGAGCTGGTAGAACTTCTCGAAGTATTCCTTGGCTTTGGCCACATCCTTGCCCTCACCGTTGAGGTAGTAGTTGCCCATACGGCCGTAGATGCTGGTGTAGATGTTCTTGCGCTTCTCGAGGTTGGCGGGGTCGGAGTCGAGCACTGCGAGAGTGGTCTCGTCGGCGGCTACCACGTCGGGAGTGACGTTGCCAAGGGCCTTAACGCGGAGGATATCGCTCTTGGTGTTGAGCACCAGGGGATTGTCGGGGATGCGTGCGATCACCTTCTCGATAGTGGCGAGAGCCTTGTCGGCAGCGGCAGCAGAGGCTACGGTGTCGGTCTCCATGTAGGAGATGGCGAGGTTCTGGTAGCGGCGGGCCAGGGCGAGCACGTCGTTGGGGTTGGCGTTGTCGCCTTCGGAGTCGATGAATTTAGCCATGGCGTCGGCGGCCTTGTCGTACATCTTGGCCGAGGAGTAAGCGCCGGAGAGGTCCTTAAGGAGCGAGGTCTTCTCGGGGCTCAGAGCTACGGCTTTCTCATACGATTCTACAGCGAGCGTGTCAGCGCCGAGGTCCTGGAGCAGTTCGCCATACTGGATGTAGTCCTGCGAGTTGAGCTCGGCCTTGGGGTTGGCGAAGAGCTTTTCGGCAGCTGCCTTGGCGGCATCTTGCTCGCCCATAGCCTTCTTGTTGTAGAACTGGAGGCGCTGCATATAGAAGTTGGCGGGATCGTCGGCCAGCAGCTCCGAAGCCATGTTGTAGCTGTCGTTGTAGCGCTTGGCGAAGAAGAGCAGACCCACGAGGCGCTGCTTGTCTTTCTTGAAGCTGTTGGGGTTCTCGATATACTTCTCATACTGCTCGGCGGCGCGGGTCAGCTGGTTGTTGTCGTAGTATTTCTCGGCAAGTTCGCGCTGTGCCAGAGCCGAGTTGGGCTGCTGCTGCAGGAGGTCCTGAAGCTTCTGGATGGCATACTCGGGATTTACGGGGAAGTAGGTGCGTGCATACTTCACGTAAGCCTCGGGGTGGTCGAGCGATTTGTCGAACTGTGCTGCCATCTCGTACATGCCGGCTGCTTCGCCCACATTGGTCTTGGCGAGGCGGTCGCCCTCGAGGATGAAGGGTGCGGGAGCATTCTTCTGAGCCTTCTTGGCGTCGGCAAGGGCTTTGTCGATCTCTTCGTTGTATTTCACGGGATCGGCGATGAAGTAGGCGCGGGCTATCTCGGTGAGCAGGTCGGAATTTTTCTTAGCTTTGCTCTTGGCAGTCTTGAAGTAGTCCTTGGCCTGCGACTGGTTGCCCTGAGCGAGGGCGAGCGAACCGAGACCCACATAGTTCCAGCCGTTGTCGGGGTTGGCGGCAATGCCTTTGTCGAAGTAGTCTTTGGCTTTGGCCTGGTCGCCTCCGTTGAGGGCTATCTGGCCGAGGTAGTAGTAGGCTGTCGACTGATCGGTGGTGGGGTCGTTCAGGGTGTTGGTGAGGATGATCATAGCCTCTTCAGGCTGATCGGCGCGGTAGTATTCCACTCCATCCTTGAAACCCTGGGCCGACATGCCCAGCGCGGCTCCCATGAAAAGGGATAACACTAATTTGATTTTCATGTCGTTGGTGTCTTATGTTTTTTGTTTTATTTCGGTTGGTATGCTGTGTGAGAGCTTTCGTTATGTATGACTGCGGCGAGGCGCGGAGGTTTAATCCACCGACACCATGCGGCGGTGCACTGTGGCGGGGAGCACTCCGGTGCTCATCATGAGCTTTTGCCCGCGGAAGGAGGTGACGAAGGCGAAAAATCCGTTGGCCAGCGAGCCGGAGGCCCCGGTGTTGATCATGTACATGGGGCGGTAGAGGGGATAGCTGCCGTCGAAGATGTAGGCCTGATAGGGCTTGTAGGCCACTGTGGAGCTGTCGCGGCGCACGGCGAGCACCTTCACATCGTCGGAGAAGGTGGTGGCGGTGGTGTCGTCGGCTTCGAGGGTTTTCACGCGCTCCTCGGCGGTGAGTTCCTCGGTCTTGAGATCGGTGGAGATCCAGCTGACGCCCACGAGGCCGATGGCGTTGCGGCGCTCCTTGACGGCGTCAAACACGGCGCTCATCGAGCCGGCCGAGTAGACATTGTCGGGGAATTTTGCGCCTGCAAGCAGCGAGTCGGACATATATTTCACTATCGACGAGCCGCTGTGGTCGAAGATCACCTGTATTTTCCCAAGTTTGGAGGGGTAGATGTCGTTCCACTCGGTCACCTTGCCCGAGAGGATCTCCGATAGTTCATTCATGGAGAGGTTCTCCACAGGGTTGTCGGGGTTGACGATCACAGCCACGGCATCGACGGCGATCTTTTTCGACTTGGCGAAGTGGCGCTTGTCCTTGAGGAAGTCGTTTTGCTCCTTGGTGAGCTCGTGGCACACCACGGCCACACGGGCGCTGCCGAAGAGGAGCGAGTCGACGCATGCCTTTTCGTCCATGTAATAGGGGAGGACACTGGCGTAGGGATAGATGTACTCGAAGACTTCGATCTCCTGCTCCATGATGTTTTCAAACGAAGCATCACAGGCCATCACTACGGTGCCCGATGTGGATGTATTGCCTGTGGGACCCTCCTTTTTGCCCCCTTTGCCTTTGCAGCCGGGCATCAGCAGGCCTACGCAGAGGGCTGCCATAAGGAGATATATCAATTTTTTCATAGAAAGAGCTGCGGTATTCAGGTTCAGGGTAAAAAATGTGCCTGGGCATCGGCATCGCGGCTCTTGCCGGCCCTGAAAGGGGAGCGGTGGAGACCGGTGCCGTATGCAGCTATGCAAAGATAGCGATTGTTAAATTAACATTCGCCAATTTCACATGCATTTTTTACTTTTTTTGATATTTTTTGCAGAGATTGCACCGCAAAGAGGCAGCCGCAGCCATCGCCGCGCTGCCTCCTTGCCGCAGTCAGTGGGTCAGAGGTTGGTATCGAGACCCATGAACTGGCGTATGGCGCGCCATATGCCGTAGAGTATGAAGAGCACACCGCCGCCGTAGCGCAGCCAAGTGAGCACCTCGCCTTGCCAGCCGAAGAAGTTGATCAGCAGCAGCACTCCCATTCCCACGTATATGATAATCATGATAATACCGAATATCGCCCTCATTATGGAGGGAACGGCCGGCTTGCGGCTCTCATCGTCATTTGCCATAATATGTTTCTGCTTTTTTTGGTTTTTAGTTGTCTTTAAAACTAACGTTTTTGCGGGTGCCAATGTTCGCCCGGCGCTCTCCGGGGAGCATTGGCAGTACAAAGATAATGCTTTCTTCCTCTCCGAAGGTAAAAATTCGGCTTTTTTTCGCTACATTTGCAAGTAGAAAATTTCTTTAATACAAATTTAATATCATGGAAAAAATGCTTTTCTGGATTGTGCCGGCCTCGTCGGTTCTGGCGCTTCTTCTGGCCTGGTATTTCTACCGGCAGATGATGCGCGAGAGCGAGGGCACGGACACAATGAAAAAAATCGCGTCTTACGTTCGTCAGGGCGCGATGTCGTATCTCAAGCAGCAATACAAGATTGTAGGGCTGGTGTTCCTCGGGCTTGTGGTGCTATTCTCTATCATGGCCTACGGATTCGGATTGCAGAATCCCTGGGTGCCGGTGGCCTTCCTCACCGGCGGTTTCTTCTCGGGCCTTTCGGGCTTCTTAGGGATGAAAACCGCCACTTATGCCTCGGCGCGCACTGCCAATGCGGCTCAGAAGTCGCTCAACGCCGGTCTGCGTGTGGCTTTCCGCAGCGGCGCAGTGATGGGCCTTGTGGTTGTGGGCCTGGGGCTGTTTGACATCTCGTTCTGGTATCTTCTGCTCGACTGGGTAGAAGGTGGAGCTTCCGGCACACATAAACTCACGATGATCACCACCACCATGCTTACCTTCGGCATGGGCGCATCCACTCAGGCGCTCTTTGCCCGCGTGGGCGGCGGCATCTACACCAAGGCTGCCGATGTTGGCGCCGATCTGGTGGGCAAGGTGGAGGCCGGCATCCCCGAGGATGATCCCCGCAACCCCGCTACCATCGCCGATAATGTGGGCGACAATGTGGGCGACGTGGCCGGCATGGGTGCCGACCTCTACGAGTCGTACTGCGGTTCGATCCTCGCCACTGCAGCGCTGGGAGCGGCAGCTGCCGCCGGTGCGGCTTCGGTGATAGGTGAGGATGCCGCTGTGGCTCTGCAGCTCAAGGCTGTGATGGCTCCCATGCTTATCGCGGCTGTCGGCATCATACTCTCCATCATCGGCATCTTCACGGTGAAGACCAAGGAGAATGCCTCGATCAAAGATCTGCTCGGCTCGCTCGCTGTGGGTACCAACATCAGTTCGGTGCTTATCGTCGGCGCTACATTCCTTATCCTCTGGGCTTTGGGTCTGGAAAATTGGGTGAACCTCTCGCTGGCTGTGGTTGTGGGCCTGCTGGTGGGCATAGTGATAGGCCGCGCCACTGAGTATTACACCTCGCAGTCGTATAAACCCACCAAAAAGCTGGCTGAAAGCGGTCAGACCGGTCCGGCTACCGTGATTATCTCGGGTGTAGGTCTGGGCATGATCTCCACCGCTATCCCCGTGATAGCCGTTGTGTGCGGTATCATCCTCAGCTACTGGCTGGCCTCGGGCTTTGACTTCGCCAATATCTCGTGGGGTCTCTACGGCATCGGCATTGCCGCCGTGGGCATGCTCTCCACACTCGGTATCACCCTCGCCACCGACGCTTACGGCCCGATCGCCGACAATGCCGGCGGCAACGCCGAGATGAGCGGCCTGGGTGAGGAGGTGCGTCGCCGCACCGATGCCCTCGATTCGCTCGGCAACACCACAGCCGCCACCGGCAAGGGTTTTGCCATCGGTTCGGCTGCTCTGACCGGCCTGGCGCTCCTCGCTTCCTACATCGAGGAGATCCGCATCGGTCTCCATCGCATCGGTCAGGATTTTATCCAGATCGGCACCAGCATCGACGACTCCATGCTGCAGATACCTCTGAGCGAAGCCACCTTCTCCGACTTCATGATGGCTTACAATGTGAATCTGATGAACCCCATGGTGCTCGCAGGCATGTTTATCGGCGCCATGATGGCCTTCCTGTTCTGCGGTCTGACGATGAATGCCGTCGGCCGTGCCGCCTCGCACATGGTGGAGGAGGTGCGCCGCCAGTTCCGTGAGATCAAGGGGATCCTCACCGGCAAAGCCGAACCCGACTATGCCCGCTGCGTGCAGATTTCCACCAAGGGCGCTCAGCGCGAGATGGTGTTCCCGTCGCTGCTGGCTATCGCAGTGCCCATCATCGTGGGTCTGCTCTTCGGCGTGCCGGGTGTGATCGGTCTGCTTTGCGGCGGCCTGGCAGCCGGATTCGTGCTCGCCGTGTTCATGAGCAACGCCGGCGGTGCCTGGGACAATGCCAAGAAATATATCGAGGAGGGCCACTTCGGCGGCAAGGGGAGCGAAGTGCACAAGGCCACCGTGGTAGGTGACACCGTGGGCGATCCCTTCAAGGATACATCGGGCCCGTCGCTCAACATCCTCATCAAACTTATGTCGATGGTAGCCATAGTGATGGCCGGCCTCACCGTGAGCTGGTCGCTGTTCTAAACGCCACTACATCCAATAATACACAAAAAAGCGATGCCGCGCTGACCACATGCAGGTTGGCGCGGCATTGTTTGCGTTATACATCGATTGTGTACCGTGTCAGGCGAGGTCGACGGTAGAGGCTTCGATGGGACGGGAGAGGAAAAGGGAAGCCATGGCGGAGAACTTTGAGGCGTTCTCGGTGGTGAGATAGGTGGTGCCGGAGGTGTGGCTCAGGCGCGCCTCCATCGTGGGGTGACGGTGCAGGTAGTCGGCGAGGCTGTCGGCTACGATTGAGCCTTGGGAGAGGAGGGTGATCCCTTCGGGCACATACTGCCGGATTTTATCGTAGAGCAGCGGATAATGGGTGCAGGCGAGTATGATGGTGTCGATATCGGGGTCTTTGCTCAGCAGGCGGTTCACCTCCTGGCGTACGAAGTAGTCGGCGCCGGGGCTTTGGGCTTCGCCGTTCTCGATCAGGGGCACCCACATGGGGCAGGCATGGCCCACGGTGCGGAAGTCAGGATAGAGTTTGCTGATCTCCATGTTGTAGCTCTCGCTCTGTATGGTGCCGGGTGTGCCGAAGATGCCGATATGGCCGGTGGAGGTGTGGCGTGCTATCTGCTCCACGGTGGGGCGGATCACGCCGAGCACACGGCGCGAGGGGTCGATGGCCGGGAGGTCGTGCTGCTGTATGGTGCGCAGGGCCTTGGCCGAGGCTGTATTGCACGCGAGGATCACCAGCGGGCATCCTTTACTGAAGAGGTAGCGCACCGCCTCGAGGGTGAAGCGATACACGATGTCGAACGACCGCGTGCCGTAGGGGGCGCGTGCGTTGTCGCCGAGATATATGAAACTGTGGTCGGGGAGCACGCGCTGCATGTCGCGGAGGATGGTCAGTCCGCCGTATCCCGAGTCAAAAACTCCTATCGGTCCCGTGGGTCGGTTGCTCATTGTGGTTTGTGAATTATTGCAGAGAGGTACGTGTATTGCTGCAGTGGGGTAAGTGTGTTGTTGCAGAGGGTTTTAAACATGCACTTCTCAGATGCCCCCCTCCTTGCGCAGGGGCATCTGAGAAGTGGATGATATAGCTGTGATGCAATCTGCTGATGTCGATTACATTATGCCGCGTTCACGGAGCTTGCACTGCCAGGCCCAGGCCGAGCGCATGGTGTCGGCGATGGGGGTGTCGGCTTTCCAGCCGAGCACTTCGTTGGCGTAGCTGGGGTCGGCCCACACCTTCTCGATGTCGCCGGCGCGGCGCCCTACGATCTTGTGGGGCACTTTCACTCCGGTGGCTTTCTCGAATTCGTCGATAAGGCCGAGCACCGACAGGCCGTTGCCTGTGCCGAGGTTGAAGATCTCGATCTTGTCCTCGCTCTTGTCCTCGAGCATGCGCTCTACGGCGATGACATGAGCCTTGGCGAGGTCAACGACGTCGATATAGTCGCGGATGCACGAGCCGTCGGGGGTGTTGTAGTCGTTGCCGAATACGCTCAGCTCCTTGCGGATGCCGATGGCGGTCTGAGTGAGGTAGGGGATGAGGTTCTGGGGCACACCGTTGGGGAGCTCGCCGATCTCAGCACTGGGATGAGCACCTACGGGGTTGAAGTAGCGGAGGATGACGCTCTTGAAGGGCGCACCGGCGTTGATGACGTCGGTGATGATCTCCTCGGAGATCTGCTTGGTGTTGCCGTAGGGCGAAGTGGCTTTCTTGATGGGCGACTGCTCGGTGACGGGGTTCACGTCGGGCTCGCCGTAGACGGTGCACGACGAAGAGAATACGATACCCTTCACATCGCGCTCGGCCATCATGTCGAGCAGATTCATCAGGGTGTTGAGGTTGTTGCGGTAGTAGAGGATAGGCTTGTGCATCGACTCGCCCACAGCCTTGCTGGCGGCGAAGTTGATGATGCCCTTGATGCCGGGATACTTGTCGAAGAGGGCGCGGACGGCGGCCATGTCGGTGCAGTCGGCCTCCACGAAGTCGGGACGTATGCCGGTGATGCGCTCTATGCCGTCGAGTACATCTTTGTTGGAGTTGGAGAGGTTATCTATGATCACTACAGGGTAGCCGGCCTTCTGCAGCTCTACCACGGTGTGTGAGCCGATGTAGCCGGTGCCGCCTGTTACGAGGATTCTGGGTTTCATGATGGGTCGGATTAGAAAAGTTTGGCAGGATAAGTGCCGTTTTCATGCAGTTCGGCAAACTTGGCGACAACACCGGGACGGTCGGCAGCGTAGGTGACGCCAAACCACTTGGAGTCGGTGTCGAGCACCTTCACTGTAGCCTCGCCCGAATTGATCAGAGCGTCGATGCAGAGGGGGATGAAGAACTCAGCCTTGGGTGTGTTGATGTCCTTGTCGAGGAATTTGCGGAACTCGCGGTCGCTGAACTCGAAGTAGTCGGGAGTGAAGCCCCAGAGGTTCATCGACACGGGGGTAGCGGGGTCGAGGGTCTGCACCTCGCCGTTCTCGTCGGTGAAGACGATGCGGCCGTCCTTGTCGTAGGAGATGGCGGTGCGCTCTACTACGGAGGTGAGCTTGCCGTCGACATTCTCGCACACGCCGCGGGCTACAGAGCCGTTTTCGGTCATGGTGTTGCCCACACGGAAACCTACCATGCAGTAGTCGCCCTTGCGGTCGCGGGGGCGGCTGAGCTCTTTGGCGATTACCTCAAAGGCGTTGCGGCCATAGAAGTCGTCGGCGTTGATCACGGCAAACGGCTCTTTGATGGCGTCGCGACCCATGAGCAGAGCGTGGTTCGTACCCCAGGGTTTGGTGCGGTCGGCGGGGCAGGTGTATCCTTCGGGGAGCTTGTCGGTGCTCTGGAACACTACCTCCACGGGGATGTGACCTTCGTATTTCGAAAGGATCTTGTCGCGGAAGTCCTTCTCGAAGTCTTTGCGTATTACGAATACCACTTTGCCGAATCCGGCCTGGAGGGCGTCGTAGATCGAGTAGTCCATGATGGTTTCACCGTTGGGGCCCAGCGGATCGAGCTGTTTGAGGCCTCCGTAACGGCTGCCCATGCCGGCAGCGAGTACAAAAAGGGTGGGTTTCATTGTGGTTGTAGCAGTTATTGGTTTTTATGAAATATTATCGTGGTAAAATCCCCTGCGGCGCTGTGCCGCAGGGGGTGTCAGGTGTCGGGGGGAATCTGTTATTCGCTTACGCGACGTGCGCCGTCGGAGATGATGACGGGATAAACTACGGGTTCGTGGCCGTAGCGCTCGTTGAATTTCTTCTTGGCGGTGGCGATGAAGTTGTCGTAGAGGGCGTCCTTCACCAGGTTGATGGTGCAGCCGCCGAAGCCGCCGCCCATGATGCGCGAACCGGTGACGCCACATTCCTTGGCGATGTCGTTGAGGTAGTCGAGCTCCTCGCACGATACTTCGTAGTCTTTCGACAGACCGGCGTGGGTCTCATACATCTTCTGACCTACGGTCTCGCAGTCGCCGGCTTCGAGGGCGTCGCACACGTCGAGCACGCGCTGCTTCTCCTCGATGACATATTTTGCACGGAAGTAGTCTTCGGCTGTGATGTCGCTCTTGATGGAGTTGAGCATCTCCATGGTGGCGTCGCGGAGGGTCTCTACGCCCAGCTTGGCGGCAACGCGCTCGCACGACTGGCGGCGCTTGTTGTAGGGCGAGTCTACCAGAGCGTGCTTCACTTTCGAATCGAGGAGCACCAGCTTGTAGCCGTCGATCTTGAAGGGATAGTATTCAAACTCCATCGAGCGGCAGTCGAGGCGCATCAGGTGATTCTTCTTGCCGAATACGGAGGCGAACTGGTCCATGATGCCGCAGTTCACGCCGCAGTAGTTGTGCTCGGTCGACTGGCCGATCTTGGCGAGCTCGAATTTGTCGATGGTGTTGCCGTTGAAGAGGTCGTTGAGCGCAAAAGCGAAGCAGCTTTCAAGGGCAGCCGAGGAGCTGAGGCCTGCGCCCAGGGGCACATTGCCGGCGAATACGGCGTCGAAGCCTTTCACAATGCCGCCACGCTTGATGATTTCGCGGCAGATGCCGAAGATGTAGCGGGCCCACTGCTGCTTGGGAGCGTCCTCCTCTTTGAGGCCGAACTCGGCATATTCGTTGATGTCGATAGAGAATACGCGCACGGTCTCGGTGCCGTTGGGCTTGATTTCAGCCATTATCACCTTGTCGATGGCGCCGGGGAATACGAAGCCACCGTTGTAGTCGGTGTGCTCTCCGATGAGGTTAATGCGTCCGGCGGAGGCGTACAGGGTTCCCGGTTCTCCAAACTTCTCGGCGAAAATGCCTTTGATCTTTTCTTCCATTACTATAGTTTTAGATTTGAGGTTATCCCTCGTGAGGATAATTATTGGTTACGGAGGCATCAGTTTTTTCCCCTCCGGGGTATCGATGCCTCATTGTGATTGCAAATGTAATGAAAATTATTGGTAACCCACAAGCTTTTTTTAATCAAAAACAGACCGAAATAGTGCGCAAAGCGTCATTCGGGACAATTTTACTGATTTTTGTTGAATTTTGCTAAATCCCTCTGCCGGTTATTTCGGGGCGCGCTTGGGGAGCACGAAATGTGTCGCGGCCCATTCGTCCCACTTCCCGATCAGCTCTTTGAGCATCTCGGGATGCTCGGCGGAGAGGTTGTGGCGCTCGGTGCGGTCGGCCACCACATCGTAAAGCTCCCACTCGGTGCTCTTTTCGTCGCGGATGGCCTTGAAGTTGCCGTGGCGCACGGCGGCATAAGCAGCATCAGTGGCGGCGGCCACAAGCGGCAGGGAAAGCAGGAGGTTGGCTTTGTTCATGGTTATCAGTAGGTTATGAGGATGATGAGCAGCTCCGGGGCTGCAAGATATGATTGTTGGCGGACAAAAGATGTCCCGAACGGAGCATGGCCGGCTCGTTCGGGACAAATGTAGTGATTTTTATCGGATTATGCCAACAATTTCCAACGCTGCGGGGCAGCGGGGATGTGTCAGCGCACGTCGATGTCGATGGTGGCGGGCTTTACGCCGGGTGCCGACACGGTGAGGGTGGCGCGGCCGGGGGTGTCGGCGGCGCGGAGGATGGCAGTAGCGGCTCCGGAGAAGAGCTTCATTCGGGGCTCATCGAAGGAGAGCAGACAGGTGGGGTCGCCGTTGGCGGTGGCTAAGAATTCGGCCGCTCCGCTGACCTTGAACTGCACCATGCGGCTGTCGTCGGGCACGATGTTGCCCTGCTTGTCGGCTACCTGCACGGTGATGTAGACCAGATCGTCGCCATTGGCGGTGATGGTGCTTCGGTTGGCTGAGAGCACGATGTGGTGAGGCTTGCCGGCGGTGACCACGCGGGCCTCGTCCACCTTATTGCCGTCGGCGTCATAGGCCACGACCTTCACTTCGCCCGGCTCGTAGACGGCGTCGCGCCAGATGAGGCGGTAGCGGTCCATGGCGAGGGAGTCGTTGCGCACGGCTTCATCCTTCACGCGGTCGCGCTCCCAGTAGAGGGTGTTGGCGGTGGCGGTGAAGTCGAGGGGCTTGGCCTCGGCCTTGGTGCGCTTGCCCTGCGACTTGCCGTTGATGAAGAGTTCGGCCGAGGGATAAGAGGTGTAGACCATCACCGGGGTCACCTTTCCTTCGCGTCCTTTCCAGTTCCAGTGGGGGAGGATATGGAGCGTGGGCGAGGCGGTGTTCCACTGCGAGCGGTAGAGGTAGTAGCGGTCTTTGGGGAGCGAGGCGAGGTCGATGATGCCGAAGACGCTCGAATGGTTGGGCCATGCGTCGGTGTCGTAGGGCGAGGGCTCGCCGAGGTAGTCGAATCCGGTCCACACAAACTGGCCGATCATCCAGGGATAATCGTCGTCGGCTGCGAAGTCGAGGTCGGGGATGTTGCTCCAGTAGCAGAACTCGGTGTCGTACGACGAAGACTGGTGGGAGGGGTAGGTGGCATTGGCCTTAAGCTCCATGGGGAACATGTAGCAGCCTCGCGAGGAGACGGTGCTGGCGGTCTCGGATCCGAGCACGAGCTTCTGCGGCAGGGGGTTGTAGGCCTTGACGTAGTATTGCGGCTTGTAGTTGAATCCGGGGATGTCGAGAGCGGCTGCGAAGCCGTTGTCGAGCACCGAGCCAATCTGGTCCATGCCGCAGGTGACGGGGCGTGTGGGATCCTCGCGGTGGGCGATGTCGAGAAGCATCTGCAGCTCCTGCACGCCGTCGGGTCCCCACTGGCTGGGCACCTCGTTGCCGATGCTCCACATCACCACAGAGGGATTGTTGCGGTAGTGGCGCACCATGTTGACCATATCCTTCTCGGCCCATTCGCCGAAGAGCGAGCCGTAGCCGTTGGGGCTCTTGGGGCGAAAGCCCCAGTCGTCGAACGGCTCCACCATGAGCATCATGCCCATCTCGTCGCAGAGCTCCACGAGCTCGGGAGCGGGCATATTGTGGGAGGTGCGGATGGCGTTGGCGCCCATATCCTTGAGCAGCTCTATCTGGTGGCGCAGGGCGGCGCGGTTGACGGCGGCTCCGAGGGGCCCGAGGTCGTGGTGGTTGCAGACACCCTTGAATTTGGTGGATTTGCCGTTGAGGAAGAATCCCTTTTCGGGGATATACTCGAGCGAGCGGATGCCGAAACGGGTCGAATACTCGTCGACGGCCTTGCCGTCGATCGAGAGGGTGGTGCGAGCCACGTAGAGCGCGGGGTTGTCAGTATCCCACAGCGTGGGGGTAGGTACAAAGAAATTCTGGGTGAAGGGCTGTCCCTGAGCGTAGTAGACGGAGCGGTTGGTGGCTACGGTCTTGCCCGAGGGGTCGATGATGTCGGTCTGCACAGTCACTGCCTCACCCTTTTTGGCTCCGGTGATCTCGGTGATGAGTTTCACCGAGGCTTCGTCGGCGCTGACGTAGGGAGTGGTGATGTATGTGCCCCACACCGGCACATGGATGTGCGATGTGGTGACGAGGTGCACATTTCGGTAGAGGCCGGCGCCGGGATACCAGCGCGACGACTGAGGCTTGTTCTCGAGGCTCACCGAGAGGGTGTTCTCGCCGGGACGAATCACACCCTGCGGGATGTCGAGATAGAAGGAATTGTAGCCGTAAGCCCAGTGGCCCACCTCCTTGCCGTTGACACTGACATGCGGATGGCTCATGGCGCCGTCGAATATGAGGGTGAAGCACTGTCCGGCGGTGTCGGGCACCTCGAATGTGGTGGTGTAGCGGCCTTTGCCCATGTAGGGGAGGCCTCCGGTGCGTCCGGTCTTTTCGGTTTTTTCCGTTTCGCCGTTCTGCTCCACGGCCACCACCTGGAGGTCGTTGTCGCGCGAGAAGGGTTCGTGCACGGCCCAGTCGTGGGGCACTCGCACCTGCTGAGGGGCGGCTTCACGGCCGTTGTCGTCGATTTTGGTGAAGGTCCAGCCGCGGGTGAAGGTGTCGGTGTTGCGCGCCGAGGCAGCCGGAGCTACAGCCATGGCGGCAAGGGCGATGGCCGTTGCTGCCGTCAGTGTTCGGTTGTTATGGATCATGGTTAGCAGTTAGTTTTCGGAGGTGAAGGGGGAGAGAGCCTCGGTGGGGCGGCCGTCGACGAAGGCGCCCTTGTTGTAGCCGGTGTAGCCCTGCGGGATGGCGGGCTCCCAGTAGAAGATGCCCTGCAGGCGGTTGTCGCCCTTGAAGGCATTCATGATGGTGGAGATGGCGGTAGCGGCTCCCTTGCCGTTAGTGTAGTGGAAACCGATCTCGCAGATCACTACCGGTTTGCCGTAGCGCGAGTTGACGGCGCGGATGTTGGCCATGCAGGTGTTGACCTTTGCCATGTCAGTGGCCACCGACCACTGGCCGCCGTCGGTCGACTCTTTTTCGGGGTAGAGCGACATGCCTATCATATCGTACTTGGCGCCGGCGGCCTGCATCAGGTCGAAGAACCATTTGTAGAGCCCCTGATCGAAGCCGTTGTCGAGGTGCACTATCACCTTGGCACGGGGGAAGATCTCCTTCACGGCGTCGTAGCCGGCATTGAGGTAGCGCACGAACTCGCCGGTGCGGGTGCCGGCCACGCGGCCGCTCTCCCAGAGCATGCCGTTGGTGGTCTCATTGCCGATCTGCACCCATTCGGGGGTTATACCTTTGAGGCGGAGAGCGCTGAGGATGTCGGTGACATGGTCGGACACCGCTGCGGCCATCTGCTCGGGGTTTTTCCCCTCCCAGGCGGCCGGCACGCGCTGCTTGCCGGGGTCGGCCCAGTCGTCGGAGAAGTGGAAATCGATCATGAGCCTCATGCCCAGCTCGTGGGCACGGACAGCTTTCTCAATGACATCGGATTTGCCGTTCCAGCGGTCGGTGGGATTGACCCACACGCGCAGACGGATGGAATTGACCCCGCACTCGTCGCGCAGCAGACGCATGGCCTCGGCCTCATTGCCGTCGGCGTCGTAAAATTTGTGTCCCTCGCTCTGCACGCGGGTGATCCAGCTTACGTCGGCACCCTTGGCGAAGTCGGAGGGTGTGAGGGCGGGGTTGTCGGGAGCGGTGCCGGGGGTGTCATCATCGTCGTCGTCTCCGCCGTCGTTGTCGGGCACGACGGGACCGTTTGTAGGCGGCTCGTCATCGTCGCCGCCGCAGGCGCTGAAGCCCAGCGGGAGGGTGGTGCACACTGCGCAGAGCGCGAATATCTTCAGGAATTTCTTGATCATGGTGATATAAAATGTGTTGAGTGTTAGTCAGGTAAATATTTCGCCGATTACTCCAGCCAGGCGCCGATGATCTCAATCTCGGCTTCGGAGCCGGGGAAGGAGAGCTGCAGACGCTCTATATCGCTCACATCGAGGGGCTTGTCGTACCCTTCAGGCATGAGCTGACGCTGCAGAAACACGGGATAGGGCGCGGGACAAAGCAGCGTGGGGCTGATGGAGAGCGAAGAGAGGGGAATTTCCACGGTGGTGTCGGGTGTGAGGGTGGCGGTGGTGCCGTAGGTGATGCCGTCGGCGTTGACGAGCGCTGCGGTGATTTCGCCGGAGCCACGGACGCTTCCGGTGCGGATTTTCAGCGTCTTAGGTATCGCAGAGGCGGGATAGGCAGCTTGGATTATATCTTTAACGTATTTGGTGAGCACCGTATTGAGTGTGTCGGTGCCGGCGTTAAGTGTAATTAACAGAGCATCGGGCGAGAAAGGTGCGTTTTTTGATTTTTCAACTTTTGAGCGGCCCCATTGGTCGGGGATGGTGGAGACGTCGAGGCTCTCCTGCGGGTCGGAGGGGTCGAGGAGCACCACCGGAGCATCTCCGGCGATGAGTTGCGTGGTGTAATAGTCGCCACACTCCACATCCCAGTCGAGCGGGGTGCCGGCGACAGCCGACGGGAAGGTGCGCACCTCATCGGGGGTGAAGGCGGTGATGCGGTATCCCAGTTGTCGGCGCCCCTCGAGGTCTGCGGCGGGGATCACCGCGCGATAGAGGTAGGGAGCCACGCGGTGCATGGTGTAGAGGCGGTTGTCCTCGCGCCAGAATGAGATGTCGTCGGGATAGATCACGAGCGAATCGGGCATCTGCGGTCCGAAAGCCTGAGCGGTGACCACAAGGTCGGTGCCGAGGTGGTGGACCGGAGCCGCAGTGTGGTTGACATGCAGCGGCACTTTAGCCGGCGACGGGGGTGCCACATATTCATTTATGGCTATGCCGGCCTCGCCGAAGGTGGATGCGGGATTGATGGCGGCGATGGCCGCGCTGTCGTTGGCTACGAGATATACACCCGGACGCACGGCGAAGGTGCCCCGGTCAGCGGTGCCCCCGAGTGGATTGAGGTCGGTGACCGACTGGTAGCGGAAGCTGTCGGATAGCCCGGGGAGCGAGAGCGTTATGGGGTAGGTGGCCTCGATGACGATGGCGGCCTCGCGCGAGAGCGATGGTTTGGTAAAGGGGTCGACGGTGTAGAGGGCGTCGGGCATCACCTCCACGCGCCACACACCGGGAGCAATCTTGTCGATGAAATAGGCCCCGAGCCCGGGATAGCTCACCAGCGGCGAACTGCCGTAGCCGGCAATCTCGCTGAGCGCCTGCGGGTCGGCGGGAACCATGTCGGTGGTGTTGGTGTGGAAATACTCGCGGGGAGTGTTCCATGTGGCCAGATTGCGGCGGTAGCTCACGGCGGCGTTGCCGAAGACGGTGTCGGCGGGATATGCGGGCACGTCGGCGCCGGCCGGGGTCTGCTCCATCACCTTGCGGGCTATCTTCATGCCGAGCGCCTTCTGCGGGGTGTAGGCGAGATTGAGAAAATGGGTCTGATACTCGGTGTTGTAAGAGGCCATGTCGATGGGATCGTAGGCAAACTGTGTGGCCCACTGAAATCCCTCGCGGGCGAAGGTGCGCGCTATGGCCGGGTAGAGGTAGCTGTCGAGCATATCGGCGGGGTCGAACTCATACACCACTTTGGCTTTGTCGGCGTACCCCTTCATGCCGGTGTAAGGTATATGGTAATTGTCGACGAAGGGGAGAAAGTTGCCCCGGCGGCGATGGCCCGACACCAGGCCGATGGGATACCACTGATATGTGGTGCCGTCGATGTCGGCATCGAAGTAGCCCTGAGCCAGAGGGATGTTGTGGCTGACGTTGTAGAGCACCGGTTTGCGCCAGCCGCTGCGGCGCAGGGTCGAGGCCATGGAGTTGACGTAGTCGGTGACCTGAGCCTGCGAGGTGGAGTGGCACGGCTCGTTGTTGATCTCCATGGCTATGATGGCGGGGTCGTCGGCGTAGCTTTTGCCTGTGAAGGGGTTGACATGGCGCGAGAGGGCGTCGATGTAGCGCTGCTGGGCGCGGATGGCGTCGGGATTGGAGTGGATCTCGCATTTGTCGTAGAGATAGGAGAAACCGCCCGTGGGGATATTGCGTTCGGGGTAACCGTTGCCGAAGTCGGTCTGCGCGGTGAGGATGATGTCGATGCCTCGCTTTTCGAGGCTCTCTATGAGGTAGTCGAGGAGCTCCAGATGCTCGTTGTCGAGCAGGTTGCCCAGACTGTCGGTGAGCTCCACATCCCAGAGATGGAGGCGGAAAGCGTTGAGGCCGAGGCGGGCCATGTGGTAGACGTCGCGGTCGATAGCGCTCCGGTGGTTGATGCCGAGGGTGTCGAGTGCGCGGTAGGCATGGGCGAAGGGCACGGTATAATTCACGCCGTAGTAGCGGGCGTCGCTGCGGTCGCTGCTCAGGCGCATGCGTCCGCTCTTGTCGACATACACCTTGCCGGCATTGCGCGGCGTGGCGGCCGATGCGCTAAACCCCGCTGAGGCAGCGCCTTGAAGCAACAGGCATGCCAACGCCGAAATCAGGGCCGGCCGGAGGCGCAGGCCCGAAAGAGTGAATGTTTTCATGGTAATCTCTACGAATCTCTTCAGTTGTTTTTGCAAATTTAAGAAAAGTTTAGTGTATGAGGTCAATGGTAAAGTGAAATTTTTTTGGTACATTTGTGCAAACGTTTCAGATTCCTGTGAAACGCTTATGTCAATCAGCCGATTATGAAATTTTCCACAATAGCACGTCATACATTTGCAGCATTGCTGGCGGCGTCGATGGTGACGTCGTGCGCCCTGCTCGACCGCTCGCAGAAGCTGGTGCTTCGCGGTTCGCAGGCCGATCAGAGCGATAGCCCGGCCGGCGCACGCGAAGCGGTGACCGAAAGCTCCGTGACCTACGGTCCGGTGCTCACTCCTCCCAAAGATAAGGCCAAGGATAAAGCCAAAAAGAAGAGCACCTCGGCGGCTTCAGGCAAGGCCGTGAAAAATAAGAAGCAGAAAGATAAGAAAAAGGATAAATCGCAGAGCGGCGTGTCGGTAAAGGAGCTTGACGAGGCGCGCCGTGAGGTAGCGCTCGAGGAGCAGGAGGCCAACGCCCCAGGTCGCGCCACAGCCGCCGGCAAGAGCAACCTGAAGGTAGAGCACAAACTGCCGTCGGACTTCACCATCAACGGCGAATGGACCGTCGACTCGGTGCGCGACAAGAATGTCACCGGCGAGGAGCGCCCCTATGTCACCTTCGATCTCGCTGCAGGGCGCTTCTACGGGTCGAACGGCTGCAACTATCTCAACGGCAACATATCGCTCGACGGGCCGCGCGGCACTCTGGTGCTCTCCGACATCATTGCCACCATGAGCATGTGCGACGATGCTCCTTTTGAATACCTTATAAATATGGCACTCGGCGAGGTGAAGAGCTACGCCGCGCGTCAGCAAGGATCGGTGACCTATCTCGACCTGAAAAGTGCCGGCGGGAGAGTGGTGATGGTGCTGAGACGTCACAACATGGACTTTCTCAACGGTGCCTGGCGCATCACCATGCTCAACGGCACCCCCATGGAGGAGGGCGGATCCATCACCATAGATGTGACCGACCTGAAAATCCACGGCAACACCGGGTGCAATATCTTCAACGGCACCCTTTTCATCGACCCTGACAAGGTGGACTCGGCACAGTTTGCCGACATGATCACCACCCGCATGAGCTGTCCCGACAATGTGCGCGAGACCGAGCTGCTCCTGGCCCTTGAGCAGGTGGAGAGCGCCCGGCAGAAGAGCGCCGACGTGGTGGAGATGTTCGACACCGAGGGCAACCTGCTCCTCACCCTCGAGCGCCTCCATCTCGACGACGACAAATAATCCCTCGATTTTCACAAAGGTAAATGCCAAAAAAAGCGGCGCGCCGATCATCCGGCGCGCCGCTTGCAGTAATTGTCGTCGCGATGTGTGCCCCGCCTCGGGGGCACAATATGTGTTATGCTCTAAGAGATAGGCTGGAAGCGAGGGTTAGAGCTCGTCCATGTCGAGGGCGATGTAGTGCTGATAGGGGTGATCGCATGCGGGGCATACTTTCGGGGGCTCGAGGCCTTCGTAAACGTAGCCGCAAACGAGGCACTGCCACTTGATGGGCACTTCGCGTTTCCATACGGTGCCGGTCTCGATCTGCTTGATGTAAGCCTCAAAGCGTGCGTGGTGACGATTCTCGATCTCGGCGATGGCGCGGAAATGAGAGGCGATTTCGGGGAAGCCCTCTTCGTCGGCCACCTTGGCAGCGTCGGTATACATCTGCACGCCTTCTACCATCTCCTCGTTGGCGGAGATGCGGAGGTTTGTGGCGGTGTCGCCGATGACTCCGGCATCGATGGAGGGCGATACGGTCACTTTACCGCCTTCGAGATACTTGAAGAATATCTTGGCATGGCGCAGCTCGTTGGCTGCGGTGTTGCGGAATGTCTCACCGATAGGGAAAAACAGCTCTTTGTCAGCCTGTGCGGCATAGAAGGTGTAACGGCTGTAGGCGGTGGATTCGGCTACATAAGAGGCTACGAGATTTTTCTCGGTCTGTGTGCCTTTGATGCTTTTTGTACTCATAATATAGTTGTTATATTGTTTTTTGTTGTCAGCGCAGGGGAGCGGCCATGCGCACGGGTTAGCTGCGCGGGCCCTCAGCCTTCGGGCTTTATCAATATAACAAACTCCCCGCCGCAGGGTTTATGCCGGGGCGTTAAAAAGCGGGGATGGGTGTTAAAAAGCGATGACAGGCACAAAAAGCAAGCGGTGCATCGTGTGTGATGTGGTATCACGCACGGATGCACCGCTGTTGTAGGGTGATTTCCTCTTGAAAAATCAGAAATTCTGCTTATTTTCTGATAAAAATCAGTGTCGCAGCTTACTTGCTGGCGATAGAGCAGGAAACAGAGAGACGCAGACGGCCTTTGGCACGACGACGTGCGAGCACCTTACGGCCATCTTTTGTAGACATTCTTTCACGGAAGCCGTGCTTGTTAACTCTCTTTCTGTTAGAAGGTTGGAAAGTTCTTTTCATTGCGGTATGGTGTTTTTGTTTTCTTATTCACAATTCGGAGTGCAAATTTAACGCTTTTTTCTGAAACAAACAACCTTATGGCCAAAAACAATTCCCAAAAAATGCATCGGAGGGTATCCGGCGCCCCTTCGGAGGGGTAAATTTGCGAAAAAAGCGAGCAGGGAAAAGGCAAAAAGCGGGCAGCGCGAAGGCAAAAAAATGGGCAAAAAATGGGTGGGCGGGTGCAAAAAAATGGGCGGCGGTAGCGGTAATGTGTGAAAGAATGGCTAATTTTACAGCAATAAACCAAAGAGTGAAATCTGTAAAAACACTATAATTCCTGTGAACCGCAAAGGCAAACTGTATTTTCGCTATGGCACGATGGGATCGGCAAAGACTGCCCTGCTGCTGACCATGGCCTACAACTTCGAGGAGCGCAACATGCGCTATCTGTGTATGAAACCGGTGGTGGACACCCGCGAGAAAAACAATGTGATACGTTCGCGTATCGGCATAGAGCGCGAGTGCCGCTGGATCTATCCCAATACGGATTTATACGAATTTGCCAAGGAGTATTTTTGCAGCATCAACGGTATCGTCGACTGGTTTTTGGTTGACGAGGCTCAATTTCTCACGGCTGCGCAGGTAGATCAGCTGTCGCGCATCGTCGACGACTTCGGGAGCAATGTGATATGCTACGGACTGCGCACCGACTTCAAAACCAACCTGTTTGAGGGTTCGCGGCGCCTCTTCGAGATTGCCGACACCATCGACGAGATCAAATCTACCTGCACCTGCGGCCACAAGACCATAGTCAATGCCCGCATCGATGCCAACGGCGAGATTATCACCGAGGGCGCGCAGGTGGAGATTGGCGGCGACGAGCGCTACATAGCCGTATGCCGCAAATGCTGGCGCCACAAGCGCATAGAGAAGGCGTGGCGCAATTCGCTACCCTTCCCCGAGCTGCTGGCCGAGATAGAGCGCGAGGAGCGTCAGTCGGAGGGGAGCGCTCCGGAATAAATGGCGCGCACCTTGCCTACGGGCAGTTTGCCTTCGAGCAGCAGCGGGATGCGTCCGCGCCCGGTAGAGATCCATGCATCCATGTTGTCGGAGCTTACCTTGCCGCCTCCGGTGGTGAAGGTGAAGGTGATGTGGTAGCAGGCAAACCATTTTTTGTCGATCTCTATGGTCTCCAGACCGTCGTAATGGATGGTGAGGGTCTCCTTCTTTTTACCCGAAAAGACATTCAGGCTCACCGCCTCCCCCTTGCGCATGGTGTCGTAGGGTATGCGGCGCATATAGTAGAATGCCGAAAGCATATCCATAGTGGCTCCGGTGGCGGTGTGCACGGCCTCGAGCTGGCGTATCTCCTTCTCTTTCTTGCGTTTGCGCCACATCTTGGCAGTGGCGGTGACGGTGTCGGTCGTGCGGGTATAGTGGAGCACGTCGCGGTCGTAGGCGCCCCCTTCGTGGGCTATTTTCTCGTAGTAGGAGGGGAAGAATGTCTCCTTGTTGATAGATCCTTTGAGGGTGTCGCGCACCATGTAGAAACGGTCGGCCCATGAAGCGGATGCGGCGCTGAGATGCGCGCGAAATTCGCTCGGCGAGGCGTCGGGATAGGTGGTGATGGTGGCCGAACCGGCTTTCTTGTTGATCAGGCCCCACTTGTACATCACGTCGTAGGTGAGTTTTTCTTTGGGCACCATCCATTTTCCGGCGGCTGAGGCCGAGAAGAGGCTCAGGGCGGCGACGGCTATGGCGAAGATGCGTGTCAATGACGTTTTCATCACTATATTCCTGTTTTGTCCAAATACAATCTATTAGACAATCGCCGTCTCCGATGGTTTAACACGTAGGAGACGGCGATTAGTTTACTTTATCTTTCCGGCCCTGCGGGAGGCTCGGAGCGGGGACGCGTCAGTCGACCTGCACGATGAGGAAGTTGGAGGTGTTCCAGAAGCGGGCGGGAGCTACGATCTTCAGCACCTTGTTACCGTTGGGAGCTTCTACGATCTGGTAGGAGTCGGCGGGCTGGTTGGTGAGCACTTTGGCCTTTTTGGAGTGGAGGTCAATATTGAGCAGTGTGCGCTTGTCGGCGCGGGTGAAGTAGCTCTGCTCGAAGTCCTGGGGCATGATTTTGGTCTTGCGAAGGAATCCGGTGGAGATCAGATTGTGCTCCTTGAGTTCCTTCTTGCTGCCGAGGGCGTAGTAGCAGGTGTTGAGTTCGTTGTTGAGCTCGTTGGCCTCGCTCTGAGCCTTATCTTTGGCGGCGTTGACATTGGCCACCTCGTTGTTGAGCGAGTCGACATTGGCTGTGAGGCGCTCGATGTGGATGTTGGCGTTGGCCAGCTCTGTGCGGAGCGAAGCGATGGTGGTCTCCTGGTCGGCGATCTGCTGCTTGAGGGTAGCGATCGACTTCTGGAGGGTGGCATTGTTGGCCGAGCTGTTGCGGAGCTTCTTCTCAAGCTCCTCGAGGCGTTCGCGGCGCTGCTGCAGGGTCTGCTGTATGAGCATCATGTCGTCGTGGATCTGCTTGCGGCGGTCCTGCGACTCGGCGGTGAGTTCGGAGGGGGTGGAGAGGATATTCTCCATGGCCTTGATCTGAGTCATGCCGTCGGCGATATCGTTCATGAGCACCAGCAGGCTGTCCTGATTGGCGAGGGCCACGCGGAGCGAGTCGGATGTGGTGGGCATGTTGTCGACCGATGCTTCCTCTGTGCTTTTGTTGTTGCAAGCCGAGAGAGTGAGCAGTCCGGCTGCTAAACAGATAACAATCTTTTTCATAAGTTAGTAATCTAATTTCCGCAACACTATAATTTAATATTTTTTATAAGCACCTGAGCAACAAA
>ERZ779852.258-NODE-258-length-58238-cov-4.953938_pt1 | contig 58238 bp, 48 predicted proteins | sample MGYA00511559_ERZ779852 | MGnify/ENA primary metagenome ERZ779852 (study PRJEB29588, sample SAMEA2157977) | human gut metagenome | biome: human gut; feature: human-associated habitat; material: faeces | place: Denmark | collected 2008/2010 ...
TTTTCTTGCTGTGTTTGAGATAAAAAATGAATCTATAGATAGTATGATATATTTTTCTATAATCGGTCGCACTTTGAATGGCATTGTATATTCGTCATCGTCATCGCTACATTCTGGCGATATGGCTCTCATCTTCATACAATATTTTGTAGGGGTTATCTTGATTTTGACAGAAGGGAACCTGAAATCATAAAAGAAAGTGCAATATACTATTACAGAGTCGAGTCCCCTCACCTTCAACCTGCTGCTCATATACTGCTCATAAGTTTGTGCATGGCATGGTACAAATGCAAACATAAATAAATATAATAACAAAACTCTCATTGTTTACGATCTTTATAATTATAATATTGCTTTTTTACAAAGTTTTGGTATTTTGATCTGTAGTTTTTGTTTTCTTCCAAGTCTGTTAATTCTTGATTTCTATCGGTGTAAACTTTATAGGACTCTTTATGCGTGTCACAAAAAATATGGTGTCTGGCCGTGTCAGAACCGATAATTTCCCATTGCTCCTTCCTATATAAATAGCACGATATAAAAAGTTTGAAATTTCGTCCACAATAGGAGTACCATGCATAGAATCAATGAGAGTATCGCGAGAATGTGTGGCGAGGTAGTCTAATAGCTCATCTGTGTACATTCTCTTTCCACCATTAAGTGAGTCTATCAAATAAACGACTCTGTGGTTAATAATGATGGTATCTTTCTTTCTACCATATATCAGAGGATAATAAGCAGGGCCTACCAATATCCCTTTTTCTATGTTTCTTGTCATGCAGGGTGTATTAAACCACTTGGCAACAATATATGAATCATATTTTTTGTAACGATTCATATAGTCACCTATTATTTTTCGCAAGCCTACATCTGTTTTGACAGATAGTAGTGAAATACTATCTCCCAGTTTACACTTCTCTTTTTGTATATGTGATACCTTCGCCATTACTATACAAGACCCTAATATGATTATCGTCCCTGCAAAAAGGTATTTCTGTAGTGTTTTGCCCATAAAGCCAAATTTATTTTGCCGTTAAACAAGTTTTTATTTAATATTTTAATATCTATATCCGCATAGTATGGTGATATGCCGTAGTACTTCTCGCACATCGGGTCCATGGTGTTCCACCTCCCCGTGATGGGGTCGTAGTGGCGGGCACCGTGGTCGTACCAGTCATGGCCGTGGGCGCGGTCGAGCTCTTTGCCGATGTATTTGTAGGGTTGGGTGGCGTGGCTGCTCTCTCTGCTTCCAGCAATGGCGAAAGCAGGGAGGCTCAGAGTGGTCATGAGCCCCAACAGCATTATGACAATCTGGCGGCGCATGGACTGGGGTTAAGAGGTTTACATTGCAAATATAATAATAATGTACACACATGCCAAGGAAATCGGGGGAAAGTGATGGCTGGGGGAGAAAATCGTATGATGCAGCCTGCTCGAGTCCCGATGTGGTCAAGTATATGGCCATCTTCGTGTATGCCCCCTGTTCCGCGCATTTTAACCCCAAACAAAATCCACTCTTCTAAAAGCAAAATCCAAGTAAGTTCTAATGATCGATTTGGGTTAAACATGGATAAATCGTCTGCTTGAACACCATATCGTCCCCTCGAACTGTAATTAGAAAGGATCTATCGAAGATTTTCTTGGTGAAGCGGTGCCGAAGTCATGAAAGCGTATCTTGCTTATTCCAAATGGTATTACCATTATCGTATCCATTCTTTGGCTTATTACATATTTCCCATTTTTACGGTCTATATAAACAGCTCTGTAGAGATAGTTACTTAGCTCATTGTCTTGGATATCACCTTTGTAGATATACGTGTCTTGAGTTTTAGCATATTTCCTCTTATAATTCTGAAAACCCTCCCTATAATAGCGTTCGCAATCTCTTAGTGAATCAAATGCCAGCACCACCTTCTTCCCGATTCTCAGAGTATCATGCTTTGTTCGTCGGTCATACAGGGGACGATAACCAGGACCAACAAGAAGACCCTTATAGATATAAGGATATTTATCATAATTCCAGTTCATCAAGATGGGGCGGGTAACAACAAAAGTGTCATAGCGGGAGTGGCTTTCCGTATACGTTTTGATAATTTCACGTAGAGAGCTATCACAGAAAATCTCTTTTATTTCCAAACCTTCTCCTGGCGTACATGCTATGGGGGCTGTAGACATACCTAAAGAGTGTGTGGACAAGCAGCCAATTACTGAGAGTGTGGACAAACAGCCAATTACTAATAGGCATGTCACTTTACCTGCAAAAAAAATCTTCGATGTTGATTTAGCCATAATGATAATTTATTTAATTCATGTGATCTAAGGTTGTCGCCGAATCCAAAACTTCCTCCATCGTTGAAGTCATAATAGAAGCCACGAGTAACCTCGTCCTTTCCTATTACAAGAACAGGTAGTCCTCCCATCTTTTTTGAGAATAAACCATCTGCGTCTGATGCACGCTCATCGTGCGACCATGCGTAGTATTTCTCCGCCAAGGCATCCATTACGTTCCATCGTCCGGTCACGGGGTCGTAGTGGCGGGCACTGTGGTCGTACCAGTCGAGACCATGGGTGCGGTCGAGTTCTTTGCCTATGTATTTGTAGGGTTGGATAGCGTGATTACTCTCTCTGCTTCCGGCAATGGCGAAAGCAGGGAGGCTCAGAGTGGTCATGAGCCCCAACAGTATTATGACAATCAGGCGGCGCATGGTCAGGGGTTAAGATGTTTACATTGCAAATATAATAATAATGTGCACACGCGCAAAGAAAATCGGCAGGAAAGTGATGGCTGGGGGAGAAAATCGTATGATGCAGCCTGCTGCCTCCCGTTGTGGTCAAATGGCTCAGGTCGACAGGTTTGTGGCGGACGTAGTGGAAAAGGATACAATCCATATTCATCAAAGAAGCCTCGTTGTATTAACAGTAATGGCAAGGGTACTATCAGATGTGGCATCTGTTATGGTTCGTGTACCAGAACTTGTGGCAGATGTAACGGTACTGGAAGAGCGGGATAGCCTTTCGAGGGTATATACAAAAAGGACATAAATCATAAGATTTATGTCCTTTGTCTTTGAGGTACCTAGCAGAGTCGAACTGCTCTACACGGTTTTGCAGACCGTTACCTAACCGATCGGCCAAGGTACCCTGTGCTAAATTGCGAGTGCAAAGATAGTGCAAATAATCGAGCTGTCCAAATTTTCAGCCATGTTTTTTGTGTTTGCTGCTGCATTTGTCGTAAAAAGCGCAGTTCTCACAGCCAGTCTTGTGACATTTCAGCACCCTGTACACCCTATACGCCACAAATATGGCGCATAGGGCGAGGATGATGTTTGTCGCGATATACTGCATGGTCTACTTGATATTCTTGAAAGTCTTGGCGAGTCCACCTGTACTCGTTTCCTTGTAGAGTGAAGGCAGGTCGTGGCCCGTCTGCTTCATAACCTGTACCACGCGGTCGAAGCTCACGCGGTGCTTGCCGTCGGAGAACGCCGAGTAGAGGTTGGCGTCGAGCGAGCGGGTTGCGGCAAAGGCGTTGCGCTCGATACAGGGTATCTGAACCAATCCGCATACCGGGTCGCAGGTCATACCCAGGTGGTGTTCCAATCCCATCTCTGCCGCATACTCTATCTGTGCCGGGCTGCCACCGAAAAGCTGGCAGGCTGCGGCACTGGCCATAGCGCAGGCTACGCCCACCTCGCCCTGGCAACCCACGTCGGCGCCGGAGATGGAGGCGTTCTGCTTGACCACGTTGCCGATGATTCCAGCCGTGGCAAGAGCGTGCAGGATGCGGGTGTCGCTGAACTTGTGGCCTTTGGAAAGATGGTATAGTACGGCTGGCACTACGCCGCAGGCACCACAGGTGGGGGCGGTGACGATGGTGCCACCCGAGGCGTTCTCTTCGCTGGCGGCAAGGGCATAGGCATAGACCAGGCCTCGTGTCTGCAGCGACTGCTTGTAGCCTGTGGCCTTGACATAATAGGTCGGGGCTTTGCGGGGCAGATTGAGCGGGCCGGGCAGTACGCCTTCGTGGTTGATACCACGCTCCACGCACTCCTGCATAGTCTCCCATACCTCCTGCAGATAGGGCCATACCACATCGCCTTCGCACAAATCGACGTACTCCCAGTATGAGCGGCCGTTCTGGTCGCACCAGGCAAGAATCTCGTTGAGCGAGTTCATCTCGAAGACTTCAGGTGTATCAAACATATCTTCGGCCTTACCCTCAGAGAGGGCACCTCCGCCTACGCTGTAGACTATCCACTCGTCGGCGCCGTCGGCTGTGAACTTCATGCCGTTGGGGTGGTAGGGCAGGAAGATGTTGGGCTCCCAATGTATGTTGACTGTGGCGATGGGCGAGAGCACCTCTATGATGGCGGTGTCGGTCATGTGGCCCTTGCCCGTAGCTGCCAGACTGCCATAGAGGGTCACGTCGAACAGGTGGGCGTCGGGGTGGCGCTTGGCGTAAATCTTGGCGGCCTTCTGTGGTCCCATGGTATGGCTCGATGAAGGGCCCTTTCCAATCTTGTATAACTCTGTAAGTGACTTCATTATAGATATAGTAATGTGGTAATTAGACAAAGAGTGAACCTATCTGGTAAACCAGTGCAGATACCACCCAGGCCAGCACCGTGGTGTAGCCGGCGGCAAAGAGCGCCCATCGCCATGAGCCCGTCTCGGACTTGATGGCGGCAATGGTGGCAAGACAGGGGAAATAGAGCAGTACGAAGAGCAGGAAGCAATAGGCCGTGAGTGGGGTGATGCCGTCGGCGGCCATCATCTGGTGCAGCAGTTCGTACTTGCGGGTGTTGCCGTCGTCGGAACCCATCTCGTCGCTGTTGGCGTAGAGCACGCCTAAGGTAGATGCCACTATCTCCTTGGCGCCGATGCCCGAGACGAGTCCCACATCGAGTTTCCAGTTGAAACCCTGTGGACGGAAAACGGGCTCGATGGCCTTGCCGATGTGTCCTATGTAGCTCTGCTCCTGCTGTTGCTGGGGAGTAAGTCCTTCATGATGAGGGAAATAACCCAAAGCCCAGACCACTATCGACGCCACCATGATGATGCCGCCCATCTTGCGCAGATACTGCTTACCCTTCTCCCACGTATGGCGGCCAATGGCCTTCCAGGTGGGGAAGCGGTAAGGTGGCAGCTCCATCACAAAGGGCGTATCTTCGCCCTTGATGACATGGCGGCAGAAGACGCGGCTCAGTATCACCGCCATCACGATGCCCACGAGATAGAGCGACAACATGATGAGCGGCTGGTAGTTCAGCGCAAAGAAGGTGCCGGTAATCATGACATAGATGGGAAGTCGCGCCGAGCAGCTCATCATCGGCAGGATGAGCATGGTGACCAGACGGCTGCGGCGGCTCTCGATGGTACGCGTGGCCATCACTGCCGGCACATTGCAACCAAAGCCCATGATGAGCGGGATGAACGATTTGCCGTGGAGTCCCATCTTGTGCATCAGACGGTCCATGATAAACGCTGCGCGCGACATGTAGCCGCTGTCCTCCATATAGGAGATGAAGAAGTAGAGAATGAGTATCTGAGGCAGGAAGACTATCACTGCTCCCACGCCCCCGATGATGCCGTCGGCTATCATGTCCTTGAGCGGGCCGTCGGGCATATACTGTCCCACCATCGTGCCGAGCCAGGCGATGCCGTCCTCTATCCATCCCATGGGTATCTGTCCCAAAAGGAAGGTGGCAGAGAACATCACCAGCAAGAGCAGGATGAAGATGGGGAAGCCCACAAAGCGGTTGGTAATGATGCGGTCTATGAGGTGGGTCACCTGATAGGTGTCCTTCTTGTGTCCGGTAGAGTATTCGGCCTCTTGCAGCGCGCCGTTGATAAATCCGTATTTGGCGTCCATGATGGCTGTCTCGCTGTCGTCGCCCGTTTCCTCCTTCACACGCCGTGCCGCCTCGTCGCGATGGCGCAGTATCTCCTCTGCATCGGGCAGCGTGCGGATATAGCGTTCGGCCTCCTTATCATTTTCAAGCAACTTGATGGCAAGATAACGGGTAGAGTAGCGGTGGCGCAGATTGGCAGCCTTCTTCAGGTGCTCCTGGATTTCCTCGATGCCATGTTCTATCTCGTGGCCGTGGTTGATGTGCACATGGCGGTAGTGAGGGTCGTCGTCCTCGTTGCCCTCATACATGCGGATGATGGTCTCGAAGAGTTCCTTCACACCACGGCCGTTGGTGAAGACGGTGGGTACCATGGGCACACCGAAGAGGCGTCCCAGACGGTCGGCGTCGACATGGTCGCCTCGCTTCTCGGACTCGTCAAACATATTGAGAGCGCACACCATGCGCACGTGCATGTCTATGAGTTGGGTGGTGAGATAGAGGTTGCGCTCCAGGTTGCTGCTGTCTATCACGTTGATGATGATATCGGGCGTCTTGTCGATTATCTGTCTGCGCACGTAGATTTCTTCGGGCGAATAGGCCGACAGCGAATAGGTGCCAGGCAGGTCGACGATATGGAAGGTGTAGCCGTCCATCTCTGCCACGCCCTCTTTGGCGTCTACCGTCACGCCACTGTAGTTGCCCACATGCTCATGGGCACCCGAGATGAAATTGAAGAGCGATGTCTTGCCGCAGTTGGGGTTTCCCACGAGCGCCACATTGATGTCGTGGCTCTTGCGGATGGCAGCGTCTTCCAACTGCTGGTCGGTGGGAACGCCGGCGGTATGGGTGTCTGTGCCTGCGTTGGTTTCTATTTCGGGCTTGATATTGGTCTGTGTCTTGGCGACCTCTCCGGCGGTAACCACCTCAATCTGGTCGGCCTCGCTATGGCGCAGAGAAACCTCATATCCCATAATACGGTATTTCACTGGGTCGTGGAGCGGCGCATTGAGCAGCACCTCCACTTTCTTGCCCTTGATAAATCCCATTTCTACGATGCGTTTGCGAAAGCCGCCGTGTCCAAGCACTTTGACGATAACGCCTTTCTCACCGGTTTTAAGTTCTGAAAGTTTCATTCTACTATTGGTTTAATCTGATGCAAAGTTACTCAAAGTAGTGTGTAACACAAAGAATCTGCCCTTGTTTTTATTTGTGCCAGTCAAAAAACTAAGCCATCCCAACGTAATCTCAGCAAGGTGCCGACTCTCCTGCCGATGCCGTGGGATGGCTGGGGGAGAGGAATGGGGAAGAATGGCAGGCTTGTCGTGCCTCTAAACAGGCTCAAATGCTCTCATTCCCCTACTTCTCAGTCCCGACGACGCTGTGCAGATGGTTTCGGCGTCCAGTTCTTGCCTCTGTTTGTTTGTGGCAAGGCCACCTGTCACATTTATAGACTGTTATAAATAGGATGACGGCATGACAGAACGCCTTATTTTACAGTTTTTGCGTCTCCAGAACTCCTTATTTTACAAATTTCTCGCCTTCCGAACGCCTTATTTTACAGTTTTTGCGAGTTTCCTGATGGCCTTTCAGCTCATTATCGAGCCATTTGGTTGTCTTGAGGTTGTGGTTGCTGGTGCGTAACGATTGAAACGTGAGTCCGTATCAAATGTCACGTGAGTACGTATCGTAAGGTACGTGGGCTCGTTTCAAACGGTACGAGCTGGCAAAGCTGGTTTGCGGGTTGAAGAACATGCTCTATACAATTGTATGAATGGATATATTTCTTTTCTGGGTAAAACCGCACACTCTCCCCACGGTTTGCTAAGAAGCTGGGGCGTAATCCTCGCGCATGAAAAATCCCGATGCCCTGGTTGAGGACATCGGGATAATATATATTAATAAGGTGTAATCGCTTAGAAGAAGAGGTAGCGGTTGTCAACAATCTTGGCGTTGGCGTAGAGCTCGCTCATATAACCTGCAGCCATCTGCATGGCTCTCTGGTTGAGCTTGGCCTCCTGGGTCTTGATATCCAGCTTGCCGGGACGCATGGTCTTGCCGGTAACGCTGAAGAGGTATACACCTGCATTGCCCTTCACGGGAGTCTTGCAGAACTTGCCCTTGGCTATAGCTGCGATGGCACCACTCAGAGCGGGCTCGGTAGAACCGGTAACTGTAACGAATACAGGAGCAGCGAAGGTAACCTGGTTGATAGCGGTTACGGTAGCGCCCTTGGCCTTAGCCTCGTTGACAGACTTCACGCCCTTAACCTTCTCCATCAGCATCTCTGCCTTCTTGTCCTTCATCACCTCTGCCTTGACCATGTCCATTACCTGAGCATCGTCGAGACCGCGGTAGCCCTTGGCGTGAACCTTGTCGAGAACGGCTACGAGCAGGTGGTTGTTGTCACCACACTCATACATAGGAGATACTTCCTTCTCCTTGGCCTCGAACAACCACTTCATAGCGTCGCGGGTGCTGTGGATGCCGGCGAGGTTGTGCTGAGCTGTAGTGATGTCGTTGGCCTCTCTTACGGTGTAGCCGGCCTTGGCTGCATTCTTGACAATCTTCTCCTCGGTGTCGTTGGCACTTACAAACGAACTGAACTTGTTGTAAGCGGCGCTGTAAGTATCCTTAGAGAACTCGATGGTCTTCTTGACAACGGCTGCAACATACTTGTTGACCATAGCCTTGCGGTCTACGACCTGAAGCACTACGCTGCCCTGAGTGAAGTTGATGACCTTGGTCTCATTGGCAGAGAGAGTGTTGAGGCTATTGATAAAGTTCTTGGTGTCCTTGTCCATAGAGGGAGCTGCCTGATACTGGGCAGTGGTTATCCACAGCTTTTCGCCAGTCTGGTTGTACTTCTTGGCGAGTGCCTCGAAGTCGGCACCTGCTGCGAGTGCGCGGTAGATAGAGTCGGCAGTCGCCTTGGATGCTTCGGGAGTCTCGGCTGCCACCTGTATCTGGCGATACTGGATAGAGTCGGGCATCTGGGTCTTAGACACGAGCTTCACGATGTTCATGGTGTTGTCCTGAGCATTGTTGAAGACGCGTGATGTCTGACCTACAGCCATAGAGTCGAGCTGGGTAGCGATATCCATAGGATATGCAGCCTTGGTCACGGGCAGACCCAGATAGGGGATGAGCGATGCGCTCTTGCGTACCACCTCTGCGGGGTCAGCGGCAGCAACCATGTCGTTGTGATAAGCCTCGAAGTCCTTCTTGATAGCGGCGCGGTCGGCTGCTGAAGGTACTACCTCGATGTCGATATACTTGATGTCGCGGGCTTCAACAAACTGCTCGAAGCGGGGCTTCAGTTCGTTGTACTTGGCCTTGAGGTCTGACTTCTCGATGGTCACCTTGCTGTCATCGATAGAAGAGTAGGGCAGAGCGGCGAGCTCAACCTGAGCCTCTTCGTTCTCCTCCTTGAATGAAGCCTTGGCCTCGATTGCGTTGGAGATGAAGCAGCTGCCAAGCAGTGCCTGGTACTTCTGTGCAAGAGTCTGCTGGCGCAGTGTCTTCTCGATGAAGTTCCAGTATTTGTACAGGCTGTTGTACTGCTGTGCCATCTGGGGATTTACACCCTGCTGAGCCTTGTACTCGGCGAGGAACTTCTGCAGCTGGTTGACGTCGAAGCGTCCAGTCTGCTGGTTGATAAACGGAGTGTTCATGAGCAGTGGGTTGGTACCCTGCTTCAGGATGTTCTGCAACTCGCCGTCGGTAACGGTGAGGCCCAGTTCCTTGGCTTCCTTCTCGATGATTTTGGTCTGAACGTAAGTGCTCCAAACCATATCCTTAACCTGGTTGAGCTGGTCTTCATTCAGGTTTTCAGTACCTTGCTGCATCTTGATGATTTCGGTGTTCTCGTCAACGAGCTTCTGGAATTCCTGAAAATTGATTTTCTCTCCCAATACTTCACCGACCTGCTGACGCTGGTCGTTTTTAGTAGTTTCGCACGAACGAACCATTTCTTCGGCGATGAATGCAAAAAGGCCCAGTGCGATAATACCTATCAGCAGGCCGCCTCTGCTTCTAATTTTTCCTAATGCTGCCATTATTATTATAGTTTTTATTATTATTGTTTTCTCGTTTTTTCTAAATGCCTACAAAAATAGTAAAAAGAAAGCAAACCACGGCACTTTTCGCCGAAAATTTGCTCTCAGGCATTAACTTTTAGTTGTACAAGGACGATTTTGGTCATTGTATTCTTGATAATCTTGAACTCAAACTTGCCGATGGTCACTATCTCGTTGAGTTTGGGTAAACTTTCGTAGTAGTGGAGTATGAGTCCGCTGATGGTCATGTATTCGTCGCTTTCGGGGAGTCCCAGATCAAACATCTCGTTGACTTTGTCTATCTCCAGTCGGGCAGAGAGCAGATATTCTCCGTTGTCGAGCTGCTTGGCGATATACTTGGTGCTGTCGTGCTCGTCTTCGATGTCGCCGAAGATTTCCTCGACGATGTCCTCGAGCGCCACGATGCCGCTGGTACCGCCAAACTCGTCGACCACCACGCCCAGTGATTTCTTCTCCTGCAGGAATGTCTTCATCAGTTTCTGCGCTGCCATGCTCTCAGGTACGAACGGCATCTGGCATACATGCTCTTTCCACTCGGCAGCGTTGCGGAACAGCTCGAGCGAGTGGATGTAGCCTATAATGTTGTCGATATCATCGCGGTAAACGATAATCTTGGAGTTGCCGCTCTCGATGAATTTCTGCTGGAGTTCCTCGATGCTGCAGTCTATGCTTACGGCATTGATTTCGGTACGTGGCACCATGCAGTCGCGCACCCTGATGTCTGAAAATTCAAGGGCGTTCTGGAATATCTTGACTTCGTCATTGATGGGGCTGTCGGCCTTGGCGTTGTCGAGCGACGAGTGGACAAGGTAGTCCAAGTCGACCTTGGAGAACCCTTCGTCGTCGTCTTCCTTTTCCATGCGCTTGCCTATCAGTCTGAGCAGAAATTTGGCAGACAGGGTAGAGAATTTGCTGATGGGCCATAGGATAATATAGAAGAAATAGGCTATGGGCGAAAAGAGCGTAAGCAGCTTGTTGGCATTGTTCTTGAACAGCGTCTTGGGCAGAAATTCGCCGGTGAACAATACCACGATGGTCGAGAGTATGGTGTCGGCAGCTACGCGCATACCGACGTCGAGCGGCTCAAAGAGCGTCTTGTCGAAGAACTTGGCAAACAAGATGCCGTAGACCACCAGCACGATGTTGTTGCCTACGAGCATGGTGCTCACAAAGCCGTTGGGGTGGCTATAGAATACCGAAAGTAGCTTCTGGGTGAATACATTCTTCTCCTTGTCCATCTCTGCGCGCATTCTGTTGCTGGAGACGAAAGCGATTTCCATGCCTGAGAAGAATGCTGAAAGAACCATGGAAATCAGGATGCCTATAAGTAGCGGTATGTCTATGTTGTCTAACATGATTTAGTGCATAATTGGTATTGACGTGTTGCGGCGCTGTGGCATCGGAGCCGGGCGTAGTTGTGGAGCCACCGAGTCTTTGGCTGTCGTCACTGTGTCGCTCTCGCTGCTGTCAAAGTCGCCTTTCACGAACGAACCCTTGCTGTTGGATATGTAGTATTTCGTCATCTTTTCGTCGCTGCGGAAGTAGCTGCCCTCAATCTCGCGCTCGGGGGTAACCAACTTGGAGTAGACATGGGAGTAGAGCTCGTGTCTGAGTTCATCCCAATAGAGCTGCTCGCTGGAGAAACGCAGTCCGTCGTTGGTAAGAATGTGTACTCTACCGCGCAGTTCCCACAGTCGGCTTTCATCATAATAATACGCAGTGTCGCATTGGATGTAGGACTCTACATGGAAACGCTGGTCAAACTGCTCCAGAAACAGTCCCTTGTCGAATATCCATCGCGAGGGCTTGCGGTTCTGGTTGACCTCCCATCTCTCAGTGACAATGCGGTACTTGATGACGCCCGAGTCGGAAATGAGCGTGTTGACGCCATAGGAAATCATCATCGCCACCGAATCGCGGGGATTGATGGCGGGAGCTGTGTGCTCTTGCTGTTCCTGACAGGAGATGCAGAAAAGGGCTGCAAGCAGCGAGATGATGGTTAAGCGTCTTGACACTGTAAGTCTTTTTATACCTCTATATTAATCAACCTTCCACTTGGCGAACCAACGCTCGTTGAAAGTGAGGCCGATATTGATGCGGAAGATGTTTTCCTTGATGTAACCTGGTGCTGTGGAGCGAACCCACTGACCACTGATGTTCAGGTAAGAACGGTTGTTGTAGGCGTTGACGATGGGAAAGCCGAAACCAGCACTGACGCTGACCTCCTTGGGGCCGTCCTGGCCGTTGACGGTGACATAGGGTGTGGCGTAGGATGCACCGACGCGATACTTGATGCGCTGGAAGAAGCTGCGGCCATACTCAGCCTTGCAGTATTCGCCACCAACGGTAATCTTCTGGCGGTCTTTGAGCGAATTCTTGAGCGTGAACTGAGACACGCCGTTCTCTACAGAGAACTCGGGGAACTGGATGTCGCCCCAGAGTTGGCAGGTATAATCGACACCCACCTTCCACTGGTTGTCGTGGTTGAAGGCGATACCTACACCGAACATGTCGGGGATAGACAAACCATTGGTGATGCTATAGCGGGTGGTGTCGGCTACGGCCTGCTGGGTGTTGGTCGAGATGACCATGCACTCGGGGTCGGCGTTGAGCTTGTGTCCGGGGCTATAGGTGGCACCTACGGTGAGGGTATTCTTCTTGCTCAGCGGCAGTATGCCCTGCACGCCCAGGTCGAGCTTGTAGCTGCGTATGTCGGCAGAGAAATAACGTGCCAAGGTGTTGGCATACGAGTCGCTGTAGCGGTTTACGAGCGAGCGGTCGTAGTTGCCCCACAGATAAGAGATGTTGGCACCGATGGATAAGTACTTGATGGGGCGCCATCCTGCACCAAAATATGCCTGATGTACACCGCCGCTACCCGAATAGGTGTTGGAAGACATCACGGTCATCTGGTTGCCTACATAGGAGGAAGTGCCGTAGTTGTAACCCACGGTGGTGAAGGGAATGATACCGAAGCTGACGCCGAGGTTCTTGAACGCGCGGAAACCGGCCACGATGTACTCAAGGTCGGCGTTGTTGGCATTTTGCTTCTTGCCATTCTCATTAAAGTTGGTTATCTGTCCTGTTATTCCCACATCGAAGATAAAAGAAAGTGAGTCGATAACAGAGTAAGAGGCGGGGTTGAGATAATTGACCTGATTGTGCTCGCGAAATCCCAGGCCCAATCCGTTCATACCGCGGTTGAATCCGCTCGACTGGTCGGCCAACAAGCCCAATCCAAACTGACTATAAGGAGAGTTGGTGCCACTCTGTGCCGTTATATTCAGTACCGCTAAACCCATAAGGGCTATGCTAAGAATTATTCTTTTCATTAACGTATGTGTTGTATAGCGTGCAAAATTATCGAAAAAAAATGAAATATGATACGAAAAGTCCAAAAAACAAGCTATTTTTGCACTGTGAAACATTTTAATACATTTTTGAAGACCGTGTTGTTGACATTTTTGGTGTCTTTGACATGCGTTACCAGTAGGGCTGTAGAGTCTGCCGATTCGGTGGACATCGCGCTGCTTACCTGTGGGCCGGGCGACGAGGTCTATTCGCTCTACGGCCATACAGCCATCCGTTATACCGACCATCGCACGGGCGAGGATATGGTCATCAATTACGGTATGTTCTCTTTCAATCAGGACTATTTTGTCCTGAGGTTCGTCTTTGGACTTACTGATTATCAGATGGGCATCACGCCTTTCGATTATTTCATGCGCGAGTATCAGTATGAAGGCCGTTGGGTCTACCAGCAGACCCTTAACCTCACCGCTGAGCAGAAGCGTGCCATCGGTGAAGCCCTTGTCCGCAATTATCTGCCTGAAAACCGTACCTATCGTTATAATTTCTTCTATAACAACTGTACGACCAAGGCCCGCGATGTCATTGTGGGTCAGTTGGGTTGCGACATAGAATATCCTCAGCGCAACCTTGACGGTGTGACCTTCCGCACTATGCTTCACCAGTGGAATGAAGACTATCCCTGGAGCCGATTGGGCAATGATTTGCTCCTCGGTGTCAAAGCCGACCGTCAAGTCTCTATGGCTGAGCGTCAGTTCCTGCCCGACAGTCTGCGCGAGGATTTTGAAGATGCTTATCTGCGGCTTCCCTCTGGTGAGCGTCGCAAGCTGGTCTCAGACAGTCGTATGCTCTATGAACCATCGTTGTCGCAACTGGCTGAAAAGCAAGATGCAGAGTCTGGCTTTGCGGCGGCGATGCCTCCTATGGCTGTGGCCCTTGCGGTGCTGATGGTCATGATTGTCGTCACCATCATCGAGTGGCGCACCCGCCGCATCCTCTATGGGCTCGACATCCTGTGGCTCCTCGCTACGGGTGTGGGAGGAATCATCCTGACAGCCATGATTTTCTCGCAGCATCCCACGGTGAGCCTTAATTTCCAGATGCTGATACTGTCTCCGCTCTGCCTTGTAGCCCTCTGGCCCGTGGTGCGTTCGCTGCGACGCCGCCAGTTCGGCAGATGGTTGTGGGTGATAGCCGGGTCACTGGCATTGTCACTTTTTATGGGCATTTGGCAAAAATATGATGCGGCAATATGGACTTTGGCATTATCTTTGCTGTTTAGAGTTGCAGTACTCTATAACTGGTGTAAACGAACAAAACAAACAACCGCATGAATAAATGTCTGACAGCGATATTGCTCGCACTCTCAGCTACCGCCTCGGCCCAGCGGCTGCAGCCGGCGCCCCGCCTCGTGGTCAATATCACCATCGACCAGTTGCGTACTGATTATATACAGGCTTTCGCTCCTCTCTACGGTCCCGACGGATTCAAGAAACTTCTGTCCGAAGGGCGTGTCTATGAGGCCGCAAGCTACGACTTTCTTCCCATTGACCGTGCCTCGGCTGTGGCGTCTATCAGTTCGGGCACTACACCTTATTATAATAATATAGTAAGCTCGCAATGGCTTGACCGAGCCACGCTGCGCCCCGTCTATTGCGTGGCAGACAGCAAGGTGGGTACTTCGCCGCGCCTGCTTTCCACTTCTACCATAGGCGACGAGCTCAAGGTGGCTACTGGCGGCTCTGCGCTCGTCTATGCCCTCGCTTTCAGCCGTGATGCCGCCGTCCTCTCTGCCGGTCATGCTGCCGACGGAGCCGTGTGGGTCGACGACAACCGTGGCGTGCTTGCCACCTCGGCCTATTATCCGCAGAAGGCGCATAAGTGGCTCAATGCCTACAATGCCGTCTATTCGCAGCGCGCGTCGGATGACCGCACCAAGAACCTGGCCGTAGCCCATGCAGCTCAGGCTTGCGTGGTGGAGCAGGCTATGGGGCGTGATGCCGTGACCGACTATCTCGCCGTAACGCTCTCTGCCAAAGGACGCGGCGCAGCCAACTGGCAGACAGATATGGAGGGCGTGTACATCAAGCTCGACCAACTGCTGGGCGACCTCGTGGCTGGCATCGAGAAACAGGTAGGTAAGGAGCATGTGCTGTTTGTGGTGACCAGCACGGGCTATACCGATGAAGAGAATGTAGATTATTCCAAATACAATGTGCCCACCGGCACGTTCTACATCAACCGTACCGCCAATCTGCTCAACATCTATCTCGGTGCTGTTTATGGCCAGGGTAGATATGTTGAAGCCTGTTATCACAACGAAATCTATCTGAATCACAAACTGATAGAGCAGAAGCGTATCAGCCAGAGCGAGGTGCTGGTGCGCTGTCAGGAGTTCCTTATCCAGAACTCGGGAGTGCGCGATGTCTATACCACCAACAGCCTTCTCAATGCGGGCGGCGATACACGCAAACTGCGTAACGGCCATCATCCCGCCATCAGCGGCGACATTGTGGTCGAGGTGGCTCCAGGTTGGCAGTTGTATAACGAAGACAATCAGGAACGCTACACTTGTCGTGCTTCGTTTGTGCCGTTCCCCATCATATTCTATGGCGCCGGAACCCCGGCAGAGCACATCAATACCCCGGTAAGCGTGGAGCATATTGCGCCCACCATTGCCAAGGCCATACGCATCCGGGCTCCCAATGCCTGTAAGTCAGAACCCTTGTTCTGACGTTTTTCCTGCAACCTCTGTCGGCGGCAATGCCGTGACGTCGACAGAGGTTACAGGCTTTGTTTTCCCCTTGTTTATTATAGCCATTCCCAAGGTGCCTTTGCGGGTGCCTGCATCGATAGATATGTAAGTGTAGACGCTTGAGCCCTTGCAGTATGGCACAAAAATGATTGCAGACATCACTGCGTGTGATTAAAATACGGCAAATAGTGCATAATTGTACGAAAATATTCGTACCTTTGCACATGATTATCAAGATAATAAATAAAATAATATAAGCAATGAATTTCAACAAAATTCTGAAGTCGCTGTTTGGAGACAAGTCCACCCGCGACATGAAACTCATCCAGCCCCTTGTAGAAAAGGTAAAGGAAGCATACCCTGCCATCAAGGCCTTGAGCAACGACGAACTGCGTGCCAAGACCAAGGAGATACAGAAGTATGTGCAGGATGCTGCCCTGACTGAGAAAGAGCAGATAGCCAAGTTGCGTGCCACCATCGAGGAAACTCCTATTGATGAGCGTGAGAAGATTTTCAACAAGATAGACAGTCTTGAGAAGGACGCGCTCGAGAAGTATGAGAAGGCTCTCAACGATGTTATGCCTATTGCCTATAGCATCGTCAAGGATACCGCCCGCCGCTTTGCCGAGAACGAGGAGACTGTGGTTATTGCCAACGACTTCGACCGTGAACTGGCTGCCAATCCCGCCAACGACTTTATCACCATCGATGGCGACAAGGCCATTTACCACAACGAGTGGACGGCCGGAGGTAACAAGGTGAAGTGGGATATGGTACACTACGATGTGCAGATTTTCGGTGGTATCGCCCTCCATCAGGGTAAGATTGCCGAGATGGCTACTGGTGAGGGTAAGACTCTCGTGGCTACTCTGCCAGTATTCCTCAATGCGCTCACCGGCAACGGTGTACACATGGTGACCGTCAATGACTATCTGGCCAAGCGTGACTCCGAGTGGATGGGCCCACTCTATATGTTCAATGGACTTAGTGTAGATTGTATCGATAAGCACCAGCCCAATTCTGAGGCCCGTCGCAAGGCTTATCAGGCTGATATTACCTTTGGTACCAACAATGAGTTCGGCTTCGACTATCTGCGTGACAACATGGCTGTTTCGCCTGCCGACCTTGTGCAGCGCCGCCACAACTACGCCATCGTCGATGAGGTCGACTCGGTGTTGATTGACGATGCCCGTACCCCACTTATCATCTCTGGCCCTATCCCCAAGGGCGACGACCAGATGTTTGAGCAGTTCCAGCCCCTCGTTGAGCGTCTCTATGAAGTTCAGCGCAAGCAGGCTACCGAACTCCTTGCCGAGGCACGCCAGAAAATCAGCGCCGCAGAGAAAGAGGCCGATGCCAAGAAGGCTCAGGAGTTGCAGGCTGAGGGCTTCCTCGCTCTTTTCCGTTCGTTCAAGGCTCTTCCCAAGAACAAGGCACTTATCAAATATCTCTCTGAGGATGGCATCAAGTCTGGTTTGCAGCGTACCGAGGAGATGTATATGGAGAACAACAACCGCCGTATGCCCGAGGCCGTCAAGCCTCTCTATTTTGTGGTAGACGAGAAGCTCAACAGTGCCGACCTTACCGATAAGGGAACTGCATGGCTCGCCGCCCAGGTCAATGATGACAAGCTCTTTGTATTGCCCGACATCACTTCTCAGATGTCTGCGCTTGAGAGCCAGACCGGTATCTCCGACCAGGAGCGCCTGGACAAGAAGGACGAGTTGCTTGCCCACTATGCATTGCAGAGTGAGCGCGTGCATACTCTCCAGCAGTTGCTCAAGGCTTACACCATGTTCAACAAGGATGACGAGTATGTCGTTATCGATGGCCAGGTCAAGATTGTTGATGAGCAGACAGGCCGTATCATGGAGGGTCGCCGTTGGAGCGATGGTCTCCACCAGGCTGTTGAGGCCAAGGAGCATGTCCGTGTTGAGGCTGCCACCCAGACCTTTGCCACTATCACCCTGCAGAACTACTTCCGTATGTATCACAAGCTCTCCGGTATGACCGGTACTGCTTCTACTGAGGCAGGCGAGTTCTGGGATATCTACAAGCTCGATGTTGTCGAGATACCTACCAACCGTCCTGTCGCACGTATCGATATGGACGACCGTCTCTACAAGACCAACCGCGAGAAGTATCGTGCCGTCATCGAGGAAATCGAGGAGATGCGCAACGCCGGACGTCCCTGTCTGGTGGGTACCACTTCGGTAGAAATCTCAGAGTTGCTGAGCCGTATGCTTACCCTTCGCAAGATACCCCACGAGGTGCTCAATGCCAAGAACCACTTGCGTGAGGCCCACATCGTGGCCCAAGCCGGACAGAGTGTTAATGGACTGGGCGCCGTGACCATTGCCACCAATATGGCAGGTCGTGGTACCGACATCAAGCTCTCTCCCGAGGTCAAGGCTGCAGGTGGTCTCGCCATCATCGGTACCGAGCGCCACGAGAGCCGTCGTGTAGACCGCCAGCTGCGTGGTCGTGCCGGCCGTCAGGGCGACCCCGGTTCGTCTGTTTTCTATGTATCTCTCGAAGACAAGCTCATGCGCCTCTTCGCTTCCGAGCGTATCGCCAAGATTATGGACCGCATGAAGATTGAGGACGGAGAGCGTATCGAGTCGCCTATCATGTCGCGCGCCATCGAGTATGCCCAGAAGAAGGTCGAGGAGAACAACTTTGGTATCCGTAAACACCTGCTTGAGTACGATGATGTGATGAACAAGCAGCGTACTGTTATCTACGACAAGCGCCGTCATGCACTGATGGGTGAGCGCATCGGTATGGATGTCGCCAACATCATCTGGGACCGTTGCGTGTCTATCATCGAGAACAACGACTACGAAGGTTGCAAGGAAGGCTTCCTTAAGGTTCTTGCCATGGAGTGCCCCTTCACCGAGGAAGAACTTCTCGCCGGCAAGCGCGATGATTTGGCTGAGCGCGCATTCCAGGAGGCTATGGCTGCATTCAAGCGCAAGAACGAGCGTATGCAGAGCATTGCCTACTCCGTAATCAGCGACCTCTATCAGGCCCATGGCGACCGCATCGAGCGCATTGCCGTTCCAGTGACCGATGGCCGCCATATCTACCAGATACCTTGCAACTTCAACGCTGCTTATACCTCTGAGTGCAAGGAGGTGGTCAAGGAGTTTGAGAAGTATATCGTCCTCCATACCATTGATGACGAGTGGAAGGAGCACCTTCGCCAGCTCGACGAGTTGCGCCACAGTGTGCAGAACGCCACTTACGAGCAGAAAGACCCGCTTCTCGTGTTCAAGCTCGAGAGTGCCAAGCTCTGGGATGCCATGATTGACGACCTCAACAACCGTGTGGCCTCAGTCCTCATGCGTGGTCAGGTGCCCGAGTTGCAGCAGCCTGTACAGGAGGCAGCCCCCGAGGAGCGTTCCCAGCGTTACAATGAGCAGAAGATGGACCTCGACGAGCAGGCCCAGCGCAGCGCTGCCCAGCGCGATACCCGTGAGGGAGCCGACCAGGTCAACCACACACCTTTCGTAGCTCAGAAGATGCCACGTCCCAATGACCCATGTCCCTGCGGTTCGGGCAAGAAGTTCAAGAACTGCCACGGACGCAATCTCCGATAATATGATTGAAGCCAAAGACCTGCTGAAGCAATTCGGCGAAAAGACAGCTGTAGACATCCCGTCGTTTGTTATCAACGACGGAGATGTCCTCGGACTCGTCGGCAACAATGGTGCCGGAAAGACCACATTCTTCCGACTCATCCTTGACCTGCTCGACGCTGACCGGGGTTCGGTCACTATCGACGGAGCCAACCCTGCCGAGAGCGAAGACTGGAAAGCTGGTGTAGGAGCTTATATTGACGAGGGTTTCCTTATCGATTTCCTCACCCCCGAAGAGTATTTCGAGTTTGTCGGCAAGGTCAACGGCATGAGCCGCGACCAGGTTGCCGAACGGCTGACAGTCTTTGAGCGCTTTATGGCTGGCGAGGTGATGGGGCAGAAGAAGTACATACGCGATTTCTCTGCCGGCAACAAGCAGAAGGTGGGCATCGTCTCAGCCCTGCTCAGCCGCCCCAAGACCGTCATTCTCGATGAGCCGTTCAACTTCCTCGACCCGTCGAGCCAGATACTGCTCAAGAAACTCCTTGTTGATTATGCCGCCCAGGAGCATGCCACCATACTGGTGAGCAGCCACAATCTGCAGCACACCATCGACATCTCTACGCGAGTGGCTCTCTTGGAGCATGGCCTGATTATCAAGGACTTGCCCAATGAGGGCGGTAGTGCCGAGAGCGAGTTGGAGAGCTACTTTGAAGTGAGCGAATAGCCGTCTTTAGGTTTCACCCTATACCGTTATCCCCATAGATGTAGGTACTGCCTGCCTCTATGGGGATTATTGTTTCTGCATGTCCGACTTCCGAGCATGTCTCTGCCGATGCAGAGCATGTCTCTACCGATGCCGAGCATGTCTCTGCCGATGCCGAGCATGTCTCTGCCGATACCGAGCATGTCTCTGTCGATGCCGAGAATGTCTCTGTCGGTGCCGAGCATGTCTCTGCCGATGTCGAGCATGTCTCTGCCGGTGTCGAGTTCGCCTCTGTGGATACCGAGCATGTCTGCCTATCTGCCGGCACTGTCCTCGCTTCCGCTATTCATGCCTTTGGTTATCTGGCGATTAACGAAGAAAGCCATTCCGACACCGTGATGATGTCAGAATGGCTTTCCTCCTTTTATATGATAAGATGTATTAATACTCTTCTTCGGCTACGTCTTCAGCCTCCATGTTCAGGTCTTCGGGGTCGGTGTCGAAGGTGGTGCGATAGCTTTCTTCCGTGAGCTTGTCCTCGTCATAGCTATCGTCGTCCTCGTCATAGTCCTCGCCGCTGTCCTCGTTGACATCGTCCAATTCCTCGTCGTCCTCATCCTCGTCAAAGTCACGCATTTTCTTGTCGTCCTCGTCAAATTCCGACTTGTAGCGGGGCTTCTCCACTTCGGGTTTCAGTTTGGCAAAGATGGCCTCCACCCACGAGCCTTTGGGTATCTCGAGCACCTCAAAACCGTCGTTCACTTTCTTCTCATACATGCCGCCGGGCTTGTGCAGACGGTTGGCGGGTAGGGTAGTGGTGCTGATGTCAAAACCGCTGAGGATGATATCCTGAATGCTCTGTGAGAGCGATTCCCAACCACCGCCGAAGTTGCGCTCGAGCACCTCCATGAGCTTGGCAGCCGAGATGTGGCGTATATTTTCATAGGTGAGGTCGGTGACTCTGTTGATGGGACGCTTCTTGACAGCCCACTTCTGTACGTGCTTGTCGTCGAGCTTGATTTGTCCGATTTTGAATCCGCGCTCTTCGTATTTCTCGAAGACTTTGGGGTTGTCAATCTTTATCTCTTCCAGCTCAAAGCCACTCTTGATAATATCCATGTAATGCTGCAGGTTGTCTTTGAAATCGGCTTCCTTTTCGCCACTTTCCCAGAGGCGGAAAATGTCGTTTTCTTGGGCGTCCCAGATATTACTCTTGTTCAAAGTTTTGAGTGTCAGAACTTTATGGTCTTGCTTCATTGTTTGTGTAAAGTTTGGAGTTTGTATTGGCTGCAAATGTATACAACAAATTGTTAAGTTGCAAATTTTTATGCAAAAAAAAACGTATCAATATGAAAAATATCATTAACTTTGCAATATTATGAGTGAACCGTTAGCTGAAAGGATGCGTCCGCGCACCTTGGATGATTATGTAGGACAGCAGCATTTGGTGGGTCCGGGAGCGGTGCTTCGCAAGATGATTGATACGGGGCACATCTCTTCGTTTATTCTTTGGGGACCTCCAGGCGTGGGCAAGACCACTCTTGCCCAGATTGTTGCCAGCATGTTGCAGGTGCCTTTTTACACGCTCAGTGCCGTGACCAGTGGAGTCAAGGATGTGCGCGATGTGATAGAACGTGCTAAAAGTGGGCGCTTTTTCAATTCCGCCTCACCCATACTCTTCATCGACGAGATTCACCGGTTTTCCAAATCCCAGCAAGACAGCCTCCTTGGGGCGGTCGAGCGTGGCGTGGTGACGCTCATCGGTGCCACCACCGAGAATCCCTCCTTCGAGATTATCCGCCCGTTGCTCTCCCGATGCCAGCTCTATGTCCTCAAGTCGCTCGAGGCTTCCGATCTGCTCTCGCTTCTTCATCGTGCCGTGACCCAGGATGTCGAACTCTCCAAGCGCCATATCCATCTGCAGCAGACCGATGCGCTGCTGCGCTATAGCGGTGGCGATGCGCGCAAACTGCTCAACATCCTCGAGCTCGTCATCAGTGCTTCTACCGACGACGAGGTGACTATCACCGACGAGATGGTCGAAGAGCGGCTCCAGCAGAACCCCTTGGCCTACGATAAGGACGGCGAGATGCACTACGACATCATCTCTGCCTTTATCAAGAGCATCCGTGGCAGCGACCCCGACGCCGCCCTCTACTGGATGGCGCGCATGATAGAGGGAGGCGAAGACCCCAAGTTCATTGCCCGCCGCGTGGTGATAAGCGCCGCCGAAGATGTGGGACTCGCCAACCCCAATGCCCTGCTCATGGCCAACACCGCCTTTGATGTGGTCAACAAGATAGGATGGCCCGAGGGCCGCATTGCGCTTGCCGAGGCTGTGGTCTATCTCGCCACCAGTCCCAAGAGCAATTCTGCCTATCTCGCCATCGACGAAGCCCTTGCCACCGTGCGCGCCACTGGCAATCTGCCCGTTCCGCTGCCCATACGCAACGCCCCCACGGCGCTCATGAAGGAGCTTGGCTATCACGACGGCTATCTCTATCCCCACGACTATCCCGGCAACTTCGTTGCCCAGTCCTATCTCCCCTCCGAGTTGGGCAGCCGCCGCTTCTGGCACGCCCAGCACAGTCCTTCCGAGGAGAAACTCTATCAGCGCATGCTGCAATACTGGGGCGACAGATATAAAGATGATAAGTAAACCAACAATGAATATAGTATTATTGGATATGCAAATAGTATTATTAGACGGATATGCGTCCAATCCGGGCGATCTTACCTGGGAACCCCTCAAAGAGATGGGCGAGGTAACGGTGTACGACCGCACGCAGCCTTCAGAGGTAGTCGAGCGTGCGCATGATGCAGAAATCATAGTAACCAACAAGGTGACACTCACGCGGCAGACGCTTGAGCAGCTGCCCAACCTGCGGCTGATATGCGTCTTGGCCACGGGATACAATACCATTGACACCCTGGCGGCCCGCGACTTGGGCATCACCGTGTGCAACGTGCCTGCCTACAGCACCGACAGCGTGGCGCAGATGGTCTTTGCACAGATACTCAACATGACCAACCGCGTGGCCCACTATGCCCGCCAGACCCGCGAGGGACGTTGGTCGGCAGCGCCCGACTTCTGCTACTGGGATTTGCCCGTGAGCGAGCTCGCCGGCAAGACCCTCGGCATCGTGGGCCTCGGCCATATCGGTGCCAAGGTGGCAAGTATAGCCCGCGAGTTTGGCATGGATGTCTTTGCCTTCACCAGCAAGAACTCCATCGACCTGCCCGACTATATCCAGAAGACCACCCTTGAGGGACTCTTCGGTGTGAGCGACATCCTTACCCTCCACTGCCCGCTCACCCCCGATACCCACGAGCTCATCAACGCCCGCACCCTCGCCCGCATGAAGCGTGGCGCCCTGCTGGTCAATACCGGTCGAGGCCCTCTGGTCAATGAGGCCGATGTGGCCGAGGCTCTTGCCTCCGGACAGCTTGGCGGCTATGGTGCCGACGTGATGTGCAGCGAACCGCCGGCTGCCGACAATCCGCTCTTCGCCCAGCCCAACGCCTTCATCACGCCCCACATCGCATGGGCATCGGTCGAGGCGCGCCAGCGACTGCTCAACGCCACCTTCGACAACATCCGCGCATTCCAGGAAGGCCATCCCCAGAATGTGGTCAATCCCTAAGCGCCATTTGAGATAACCCTTTGCCGTGGGCCTGGTCTGTCTGTCAGATTAGGCCCATTGCTTTTTTGTCTGCTGTCTCGCCCCGTCTCTCCCGATGCCATCCATAATATTGTTGCAAACCACGAAACGACTATTTCCCGTCTTTATACCATTGTTTCCAACCACGAAATAACCATTTCGCACCCCGCAAAGATGTTGTCTGTCATCACGGCCATCATCTCTGCCATCGCCGACATCATTGCAGATTGCTGACAACTTTTCGGCTTAACTGCAAAATAATTGGACATTCGCTTTGAATTGCGGGCGAATTGTGCTAACTTTGTCTCATATATCATAATGTAATAGGAAGTAGAATATGGATTTAGTACAACGGTTTATCAATTATACACAGTTTGACACCCAGTCTGCCGAAGACTCTCAGACTGTGCCAAGCACGGCCAAGCAGCTCGTGTTTGCCAAATACCTGAAGGAAGAGTTGGAGCGCGAAGGTCTCTCTGATGTCGAGATGGACGAGATGGGCTACATCTACGCCACCCTCAAGGCCAATACCAAGAAGGAGGTGCCCACCATCGGCTTCATTGCCCACTACGACACCAGCATGGACTGCTCTGGCGCCAACATCAAGCCCCGCATCGTCGAGAACTATGACGGTGGAGACATCGTGCTGAGCGAGGGCATCGTGTCGTCGCCCTCCAAGTTTCCCGAGTTGCTCGACCACAAGGGCGAGGACATCATCGTGACCGACGGCCACACGCTGCTCGGTGCCGATGACAAGGCGGGTATAGCCGAGATTGTCGAGGCGATGTGCTATCTGCGCGACCACGACGAAATCAAGCACGGCGACATCCGTGTGGCTTTCAATCCCGACGAGGAGATAGGTATGGGCGCCCATCACTTCGATGTCGAGAAGTTCGGATGCGAGTGGGCCTACACCATGGATGGTAGCGACCTGGGCAACCTGGAGTATGAGAACTTCAATGCTGCCGCCGCCAAGGTCATCATCAAGGGTATGAGCGTACACACGGGTTATGCCAAGGGCAAGATGGTCAACGCCAGTCGTCTGGCTTGCGAGTTCAACGCCTTCATTCCCGAGACCGACATCCCCGAGACTACCGACGGCTACCAGGGCTTCTACCATCTGCTGGGCATCGACAGCCACTGCGAGGAAGCCAAGCTGAGCTACATCATCCGCGACCACGACCGCGAGAAGTTTGAAGACCGCAAGGACTTCATCGAGTCTATCGCAGCCCGCATGAACGAGAAGTACGGCGAGGGCACGGTCAAGGTTGAGCTGCGCGACCAGTACTACAACATGAAGGAAAAGATAGACCCCAACATGCATGTGATTGACATTGTGCTCAAAGCCATGCAGGAGACAGGCGTCACCCCCAAGGTTGAACCTATCCGTGGTGGAACCGACGGTGCCCAGCTGAGTTTCCGAGGTCTCCCTTGCCCCAATATCTTTGCCGGCGGCGTCAACTTCCATGGCCCCCACGAGTTTGTCTCCATCCAGGTCATGCAGAAGGCTGTGCAGGTCATCACCCGCATCTGTGCCATCACCGCCGCATACAACGACTGATTATCCCCAATAACGATAGAAGCTGTTCCTTGTTGAGGAGCAGCTTTTTCGCTTTTATCCTATACGCTTATGGCTGAACTTCCGGCTCTGGTCAAGGACCTTGCACTCATACTCATCGTGGCTGGCGGCGTCACACTGCTCTTCAAGCGCTTGCGCCAACCCCTCGTATTGGGCTACATCGTGGCGGGCTTTCTCGTGTCGCCCCACATGCCCTACACCATGTCGGTGATAGACAAGGCCGACGTGCAGATGTGGGCCGACATCGGCGTCATCTTCCTGCTGTTCTCTCTGGGCCTCGATTTCTCGTTCAAGAAGATACTCAAGATGGGCATGGCGCCCATGATAGCCGCCATCACCATCATCCTCTGCATGATGTTTGCCGGCACCGTGGTGGGCCACCTCTTCGGGTGGGCGCGCATGGACTGCGTATTCCTTGGCGGCATGCTTGCCATGTCGTCCACCACCATCATCTACAAGGCTTTCGACGACCTGGGGCTCAGGCAGCAGAAGTTTGCCGGGCTGGTGATGAGCGTGCTCATCCTCGAAGACATCATGGCCATCGTCATGATGGTGATGCTCTCGGCCTTTGCCACTGGGGCCAACCCCGACGGCGAGCAGATGGTGGCTTCGGTCGTCAAGATAGGCTTCTTCCTCACGGTATGGCTGGTGGTAGGCATCTTCTTCATCCCCATGTTCCTGCGCAAGACGCGTCTGCTCATGAACGACGAGACCATGACCATCGTGGCGCTCGGACTCTGCTGCGCCATGGCGTGCATCTCCACGCTGGTGGGCTTCAGCAGCGCCTTCGGAGCCTTCATCATGGGCAGCATCCTTGCCGAGACCATCGAGGCCGACAAGATAATCCAGCTGGTAGAGCCTGTGAAGAACCTCTTCGGTGCCATCTTCTTCGTATCGGTGGGCATGCTGGTCGACCCACATATCCTTGTCGCTTATGCCGTGCCCATCGTCATCCTCGTGCTGACCATCCTCGTGGGCCAGAGTGTGCTGGGCTCGATGGGATTTCTCCTGAGCGGTCAGACACTGCGCAACTCCATGCGCTGCGGCTTCTCCATGGCTCAGATAGGTGAGTTCGCGTTCATCATAGCATCATTGGGACTCTCGCTCCACGTCATCGGCAACTTCCTCTATCCTGTCGTGGTGGCGGTATCGGTCATCACCACCTTCCTTACACCTTATATGATTAAGGCTGCCGACCCCGCCTACCATCAGTTGGAGAAACGGCTGCCCAAGCGGTGGCTCCGGCGGCTGGGCCATCTGGGTCTTGCCACCCACTCGAGTGCGGTGGAAAGCGGCAACTGGCGACTGCTGATGCGCAAGCTGCTCACCACGGCGCTCATCTACAGCATCCTCAGCACCGCCACCATCACCCTCATGTTTACCTTCTTCCTGCCCTTCATCCGGCAGATACTGCCCCACTGGTGGGCCAACGGCGTGTGCGGCCTGGTCACGGTGGTACTCATCTCGCCCTTCCTGCGCGCCATCGTGATGAAGCACAACCACAGCGACGAGTTCAAGGCGCTCTGGACGGGCAACCGCATCAACCGTCTGCCGCTGCTCTTTACCATCGTGGCGCGTATCTTCATCGCCGCGGCGTTCCTCTTCTATATCTGCAACTATCTGGCACGCTTTGCCAATGCCATCGTAATCACTCTGGCGCTCATCGTGATAGCCATCTTTGTGATGTCGCGCAAACTGAAGCGTAGCAGCATACATCTGGAGCGACTCTTTGTGCAGAACCTACGCTCTCGCGACATCGAGGCACAGGTGCGCGGGCGCAAGCGGCCGCTCTTTGAGGGTCATCTGCTTGACCGCGACCTACATATATCCGAGTTTGAGATTCCCCTCAATTCCGCCTTCGCCGGCAAGAGCCTCGCCCGTCTGCAGTGGGGGGCGCGCTTCGGCGTCCTCGTGAGCAGCATCCTGCGCGGTTACCGTCGCATCAACATCCCCGGTGGCTCCACCATCCTCTTCCCCAAAGACAAGATACAGGTCATCGGCAACGACGAGCAGCTGCATGCCTTCGGTATAGAACTCAGCAGCAATCTTGTGCCCGAAGACCCCAATATCGAGAAGCGGGAGATGGGGCTGCACAGTCTCGTCATCCACGCCGGTAGCGCCTTTGTCGGCAAGACGCTCAGCGAGAGCGGCATACGCGAGAACTATGACTGCATGGTCGTGGGAGTAGAAGAGGGCCAGCAGAACCTTACGATGATTAATCCCAGGCGTCCTTTCGCACAGGGCGACGTCATCTGGGTGGTGGGCGAGAGAGACAGTATTGACCGTCTGCTCCAAGCCTGATGGCGCGGAGATGTGCGTTGCTGAAAGGTAAAGGGTTGCGTTTAGCCGAAGGTGTTATTACTGGTTTGCCATTATAGCCTACACATTCATGCTCATTATCCTTGCTGCTTGTAACAGGCCGATACTCACATCCGTATCGGCTGAAACTCGCATCCGTGCCGTCCGATACGTATATCCGCATCGTCCGATACGCATCTGTAGAGATGGTCAGCAGAGTTGCCGAGGTACCCTCGGCTCGTGCGGAGGTCATGGCGGCGGTGGCGTCTCTTTCTATAAACAGAAACAGCAGGCTCTCCCTGATTGGGGGGTGAGCCTGCTGTTGTCTTATGTCTGTGCGAGGGCTGCTGTTGGTGCCCTCGAGTCTTGCCTATGGTCTGGCTGTATGTGGTCAGCGCACCACCACCTTGGCACCCTTGACGATGTAGATGCCCGCGGGCACGCTTACGCGCTTGGTGTCACCAGCCTCGGTACTTACGCGATGCACCAGACGGCCGTCGATACCGTAGATGGCCACGGTCTCGGCCTTGTCGGCACGGATGATAATCTCGCCTTCGCCGCCAGTGATTGCCTTGCCGCCGGTGGTCTCAACATGGTCGATGCCTACGGGCTTGCCTGCCACATAGACAAACTGGAGGTTGGCAGGTACTCTGTACCCCCGATTCTCGTCCTCTACAAGCACCAAATTATACATGTAGTTCTTCATGTTTACGTATATGATTGGGCTGAGGTTGTTGTCGATATATGACATCTCGATGCCGCCCATCATGAAGTTAAACCCTACCTCTGCTGGGCTCCATGTCTCTTCTACATAGAGTTCGCTTCCATCGTTGGGCACATCAATCTGCTTGTAGCCACCTTTCCAATACTTTTTGCTGCCGTCGCTTGCATCCTCGCAATAGATGAAGTATTGCACCTTACCGGCACCACCTATATTTTTGAATTTATACCTGAATAGGGCGTAGTCATCATTTATCTTGGGGGCTTTGACCCTATTGCCGAAACGGAAAGCGTTCTCGGTCTCGTAGTCGCCCGGTGTGACGTTGGTCTCCACGTTTGTAAGTACCAGGACTGGCTTTGTGGTCATTTCGGCAGTGAATTTCTGGGGCACCGATATATCTTCGCCCGCATCGTCCTTGACCCTGAGGTAGAAGTCGCCTTCTGGTACTTCTACAAGTATAGTGATCTGGCGTGTAATCGTCGAGTGGGCAGGCACACTGATGTAGCAGTCGCCTCCGGGGGTGTTATTGTAATCCTGGTCGTTTCTGCCGGAATGTAGCGTTATAAGTCCGATGTAGTCTTCGTTGCCATTGTTGGTCACCTCCACGTTGAAGGTGGCCTTTTCCAGACCGACTATTTTACCTGCGGGTGTTATGGTGGCGCTGAGCAAGGAGTTTGCCTTGGTCAGCTTATCGGTTGTAGCAATTAGGGTAATGGGCTTCATGCCGTTGGTATATAAACACTTGTGCCATGTGGTCTCGCCCTTTTTGCAATAGACGCCGTAGATGGTGTAGGTGCCGTTCTTGGGTGCGAAGTTGAAGTTGGTCTCGACAAATTCACCGGTTGGAATGCTCAGGTTCCTGGGATTGCAAATCAAGGTATATCCGCCCTTGCCGTCGCTGATGGCGTAGGCAAACTTGCCGTTAAATGGATTTGTGGTGGTGGAGAACAACGCATCGCCGAAAGACAGGCTGAATGCCTCTGACTCATTGGCACGTGTGTCCTTGGTGATGTTGAAGTACGTGTTTAGGTTTTCGCTTGTATATTTGTTTATCTCCAACGAGGGCATAAATACCAATGGCTCGTCTACGATGCCATTGTCGGGCTGGATGCCGATAATCATATCGCAGTTGCGGTTGTATCCGTCGGGGGCATTGCCCGAGCCTGCGCCGCCCTTTTTGGGATTGAGGATGGTAATGTCGAAGTATCCGTTCTGATATCCGCCCCAGCCCCAGTTGATGTGGTAAAGTCCAGAACCGTTGCTTCCGTCGCATACAAACTGATGGCCGCTGGTGGAAGAGAAACCTCCATAGAGTATAGGACGTCCGGCGCTGAGCTCGCGGTCTATGAGGTCGGCCCATTCGGCTATGCTGTAGTTGGAACGGAAAACATCGGCAAGCAGGTCGACGTCGTAACCGAAGTATTTGGTCAAATGGTAGTAGTTCACTACGGCTCCCGACGAACTGCCGTAGTCCATCTCTACCGCTGCGCCGCAATGCAGCATCAGCTTGGCTACTGCCTCTGCTTGTGTATTATTATAGTTGCCTTCTACATATCGTGGCAACATGTTGTCCCAGTCATAAGTCGCGCCTTGGGAGATGCCTGGCATGCTGATTTCGTTGGTTCTGGTGGTGTAGGCGGGGATGTCGGCCATGAGTTTCTTGGGATATTTCCAGAACGCCATAATCTGCGCCATGGCTGTGGCTACACATCCAGTCGCTGAACGGTCGTTGCCGTTGTATTTAGGACACATCATGTTGTATGGATAGCCCTGGTTCCACTGTATCTGGCCCAACAGAGGTGCTACCTTTGCCGATGCGCGCTTGGGTGAGGCGGTCATGGCGCGGTGCTCGTTGAGCAAACTCAGTGCGGCGGGGTCTCCAGCCTTGACGGCTTCGGCCATAGCTTTGTAACTATCGAGAAACATGGCCATACCCTCGGTCATCTGGTTTTCGTCGTAGGTTCCGCTGTCGGCATAGCCCACGATTTCGGGCATACGGTCATCGCCCGACACGATGGTGAAGCCCTTGTCGGCTCCGTTGGGAAATACGTAGTAGTCGACTACCTGCTTGAGGTGGCTGTCAACGCCATTGATGGCTCTGGCCTTGGCTCGTGCCTTGCTGTCTATCACTATGCCGAGTCGGGAAGCCTGGTTCTCGGCAATCTTTTGCGCCTGTACGAATGAGCGTGGACCGGCTATAGCCGCCAGCTTCACAAAGAGCACAAGCATCAGAATGAGTAAAGATTTCTTTTGCATAATGAGTTAGTTTGGTTATAGTCAACTGCAAATATACGATTATTTATATACTTTCTATACCAAATCAGTAAAAAATTTTGAATAATAGCTGCTTTTTTGTATTTGATGATATTTATAATGCCTGTTCCGAAGAAAAAACGCGTGGATAATGTCCTTTCTTCTGAACAGGCATTGTGTATGCTTATGGGGTGTCAATGTGACATCAATACCACTGCACGGCGTTGGAATAACCACTGCGCTTGTCGTATTTGAGCGCGTCGGTAAGCGTGGCGGCATTGCAACGGAACGAGAAGTTATAGCTGGTGTATGGCGCGAGCACCACCTGACAGCTCATGTTGAAGCAGTGCAAATCGCGCTGCAACGAGGCGGTGGTCATGCTTATCTTGTGGTTCTCAAAGTCGTAACCCGACGAGAAGCTGATATTCCACCCGTCGCTGATGCGAAGGTTGCCGCTCATGTTGACGGTCTGCGTGAACTTGTAGGGATAGCGCATCTTGTTGTAGTTGAACTTCTTGATGTCGCGGTTCTCGCTCATGGTGACACCATAGCCCACGGTGAGCGACCAGGGCATGGAGAAGAGCATGTAGCCATCGTCGTCGGTGGCAGCCTTTCCGGTGTCCTTGCGCTTCTTGGCTCCGCGCTGTCCTTCTATCATGTCGTCGTCGACATTGCTTTCGATGCCGGTGTCGATGCCTTCCTTCTCTTCTTTGCTGTCTTCTTCGTCGTCACCGCCGTTGAAGAGTTTGCGCAGTTTCTCTGGTGTGAGCGTGAATGAGAAGTTCTGCGACATACCCTGGAAGCGTCCGAAGCGTCCGTAGCCCCACTCTGTGTGGTTGCCCACGTAAGGCCGGCCGTTCTTGTCGAGCTCGTAGGCGTAGGTGGCGAAGACTGCGTGCATGTTGAAGGTATAGTTCTTCCACCATTTCAGACGGATATCCATGCCCAGGTCACTCCAGGGTTTCTCCTTGGCTGCCATGTTGTAAGACATCTGCAGGGCAAAGTTGTCGATGATACTCACCTTCTTGAAGCCGGTACTGTCCTTGTCGCTCTTCATCTTCATCTCGACGTTGTTGGCAAGGCTGAACGACAGGTTGCCGGTCTTGCCGCGTGTGGGGTAACCGAAGGCCGAGCCCTCGTAAGGAGAATACTCGACAAGGTCTACGCTACCGTCGGCATTGGTGCGCTGGTAGGTCTGGTAATAGCCGTAGCGCGCCGCACCGAAGTCTGGGGCGTAGCTGAAGCTGACCTGTGGGGTGAGGACGTGGCGGATGGCCTGTACCTTGTCACCGAAAATCTTGCGGCTGGGCACATAGAAACCATACAACTTGGTGCTGGCGCTCATGGCGAAGTTCCAGTTGTAGACGTTGTGCAGTCCGTTGATGGTATCGTTGACCACGGTGCCGGTGGCTTCGTCCCACGACTTGTTGACCTTACGCAGGTAGGTACGGTCGGTGAAGTTGAACGCCGGGGTGACGTTTATATAATTAAATAAGGTGAAAGTACCCTGAATAGGGATATTGTGCTGCATACCGTTGCGCCAGTCCTTGGCCAGATTGGACGACATGAGCTTGTCTTCCTTGGTGTCGATGGAGTTGGTGATATGTCCGGTATAGCTCATCGAAATCTTCTCGTACCAGCGCTGCTTTCCGGCTGCGTTCTTGCGACGGAAGGGATAGAAGCGGCTGATGGAGATGTTCATGTCGGGCAGCGTCAGGGCGATGGTGGTATCGCGCATGTTCTGGTTAAGGTTCACCGTCGAGCTCAGCGTCATGCCTATGCTCGAGAAAGTGGTGCTCCAGTTGACCGAAGATGTACGCGTGCTCTGCGTCATGGTCTGCGGATTGTACATACTGTACAGGTTGTTGCGCTCATAGCTGCTTGTGGCGAAGTTGACGCTTGCTGACAGCGTGTTGAACGGATTGGCCTTGGCATCCTGACGGTGACTCCACTGTATCTTGAAGCTGGTCTGTCGGGAGTAGTCGGGCATTCCCTTGTCACCGGTACGTGTGTCCTGGAAGCTACCTAAGAAACTACCGTTGTATTTGTAACGCTTGCGGTAGTTGGAGGCTGCGCTGAGTCCCCATGAGCCCTTGGTATAAATCTCACCCAAGAGTTTGAGGTCCCACTTGTCGCTCATGGCGAAGTAGTAACCGGCATCGCGCAGATAGAAACCACGGTCTTGCTCGTCGCCATAGCTCGGCATGATGAAACCTGAAGAATAGCTCTTGCTGAAGGGGAAGAAACCATAGGGGATGGCCAGCGGCAGAGGCACATCGGCCACCACGAGATAGGCGGGACCGAACACCACATCCTTGCCGGGGCGCACCTTGGCTCGCGACAGCGCGATGTAGAAGTCGGGGTGCTCGGCGTCGCAGGTGGTGTAACGTCCATGCTTGAGGAAGATTTCTCCCTTGTCGTTGCGCTTGGACAACTGGCTGCTGAGATAGCCTTCCTCCTGGTGGGTGGTCACATTATTGATAAAGCCCTTCTTGGTCTTGAAGTTGAAGGCCATGGTATCGCTCTGGTATTCGGTGTCGCCCATCTTGAATACCGGCTTGTTGCGTATGCCGCCCTTCTCGAGCGAATCGGGGGTACCCACGGCGTGTACCAGACTGCTGTCCATGCTCAAGGCGATGCGGTCGCTGGTCAGGTCCATGTTCTCGTACTTCACATTGGCCTCGCCGTAGATATAGGCACGCTTGGCTTTGGCGTCGTAGACCAGCGAGTCGTTGCCCTTGTAGCTTACCGGCGCGTCGATACCGTTCTTCTTGGCTCGGTTGATAGAGTCGAGGCGTATCGAGTCGTCGATGGCTTTGTTGTGGTGATATATGGCCAGTTGGAGCGAGTCCATCTTGGTGGTATCGATGGCGGGAAGGGTGGGGGTGATGTCTTTCTTAATGGAGTCTTTCAGGGCGATGGTGTCGTTTTTCACCTTCCTGTTTCGCTTCTGACCCGGGGGTGTGGTGGTCTTGGCCATCACAAAGATGATGGCAAACAGGAAGATTACTATAAGCGTTTTAGTCTTCATTAAGACTGCAAAGTTAAAGAATTAATGACTAATTACTATCTGTTTTCTCAATTTTAACGCTATTCGAAGAGATTTTTCCATTCGCGGAAGCGCAAAACGCCCTCTTCTCCGAACTTCTGGAGACTGCGAAGGGCCTCTTCGAAACTCTTTTCGTGGTTGAGACGGGTCTTGGAGTAGAACTTGTCGGCATAGCAGATGACCTTCTCCTCGATGGTTTCGGGCAGAAAGTCCTCTTCGGGCAACGGCAGCTTCTGGCTGATGATGTCGTGCTTGGTAAGTCCGGCTCCGGTGTGGCGCTCGCATACCCGGGCGTGTCGCGGATAACCTTCGGCGCGCATGAGTTCGGCTCCTATCCGTCCATGACAGATGTAGGGCTCGTCGCCCATGCAGTGTATCGACGGCGCATGGCAGCGGAAGATGCCGATGTCGTGGAGCATGGCAGCCTCGATGACAAACTGGCGGTCGATGTGCAGTTCGGGATGGGCATCACAAATGCGCACAGCACGCTGCATAACGAGCGTGCTGTGCGTAATGAGTATATTCCGGAGGTTGTTGTCCTCCGGATAGTATTTGTCTATTATCTGATTATGCATCTGCCTCGGGGCGCTGAATATAAGCTATCACGTCGCCCTTGCGAACCTTGGCGCCCTGCTTGGCGTTAATCTCTACGAGTTTGCCGCCAAGGTCTGCCTTGACCTCAACAAACTCGCCCCAAGGAGCCTGTATGTAGCAGAATGCGTCGCCTTCCTTGTATTCCTTGCCGATGAATGGCTCAACAGCAGGAGCAGCCTCGCCGTCGCCCTGGAATTCCCAGAACAGCTGTCCCTTGACCGGACATACGATTGCATCGGCCTTTGCGTGCTTGAAAGCAGCCAACTGCTCGGCGCTCAACTGGCTTCCCATCTTTGCATCTTTGGCTTTCTGCAGGTCGGCGAGGAAGTTCTTCTTGGCCTGGCCGCTCTTGAAGTTGCGATACTGCTCGGGGTGCATAGCCAACTCGAACAGCTCCTCATCGTCCTGACCATACTCCCAACCGTTCTCGTCCATCTCCTTGCGGAAGTCATCGAGGGCGTCGGTGAGCAGTGTGTGGGCGTCGACATCGGTAAACTCTCGGCCCTGCTTCTGAGCCAGCTCTACCAGCTCGGGAGCGATGGTGCCAGGAATCTTGCCACTCTTGCCGAGAATCATACCCCACATAGCCTCGTCCATCATCACAAAGCGGCCCTTGCCCTGCTCGATAGTCAGCAGGTTCATCAGCGCGATGTTCTTGACATACTGGCTGAAAGGAGTAACCAGTGGAGGATAGCCTACGCGAGGCCATACGTACTCAACCTCATCGAATAGCTTGATGAGCAGGTCGTCCATAGACAGCTCGTCCTCACCCTTCTTCTTGCGTACGTTGTTGATGGTGGTGCGCATACCGCCGAGGTCGGCCATCATAGAACCCATCATACCGCCGGGCAGACCGCAGCCGAGCAGGAGCGAAGACATAATCTTGTTACCGGGGTTGATGAAGTAGCCGAGCCACTCGTCGATAAACTCCTGGGTAAGAGCGCGAGCCTTCATGTAGGCACTCATGTTGATTTCGGGTACCTCGAAGCCCTCGTTCTTGAGCATGCTGATGACAGAGATTACGTCTGGATGCACCTTACCCCATGACAGCGGCTCGATGGCTACGTCGATGATGTCGGCACCGTTGTTGCAGACCTCAAGGATGCTGGCCATAGACAGGCCGGGACCAGAGTGGCCGTGATACTGGATGATGATTTCGGGATGCTTGTCCTTAATCATCTTGGTGAGCTTGCCCAGGAATGCGGGCTGACCGATACCGGCCATGTCCTTCAAACAGATTTCCTCGGCGCCAGCCTCTATCAGCTCGTCGGCGATATTGCTGTAATAATCAAGAGTATGTACGGGAGATGTAGTTATACACAGAGCGCACTGGGGAATCATGCCGCCCTCCTTGGCCCACTTGATAGAGGGCTTGATATTGCGAACGTCGTTCAGACCGTCAAAGATACGGGTGATGTTGGTACCCTGCTTGGCCTTGACCTTGTACATCAGAGCGCGTACATCGTCGGGCACGGGATACATACGCAGCGCGTTGAGACCGCGGTCAAGCATGTGGGTCTGGATGCCCACCTCATTGAAAGGTTTGCAGAATGCGCGCACGGCGTCGTTAGGATTCTCACCGGCCAGAAGGTTCACCTGCTCAAAGGCACCACCGTTGGTCTCCACGCGACTGAAGCAACCCATCTCAATGATTACCGGAGCGATGCGCTCCAACTGGTCCTTGCGTGGCTGGAACTTACCAGAGCTCTGCCACATATCTCTATACACGAGACTGAACTGAATTTTCTTCTTCATATTATCGATAATATTTTTAATATCACTATATTTCAAGGTGCAAAATTATACAAAAAAAACCAATTAGCTCATGATTGCTGCTTTTTTTTGTTCTTTGGTGGAATTTAATTGTCCCATTTCGCTTCCATTGTTGACTTCCAGCCCGCTCATTTGGCTTTCTTTTCTCCTTGTTTTTGTTATCGTCAGCGCCCCCATTGTGCCGCGTTGCAGGCGGGTTATCCCCCTTCTTGCCCTCGCTGTCGCCCTCTGCCGTGGCTTTATTTATAAAAAAATAGTCGCTTCCTCCCTGTTTCTCATAATTTATGAGTAACTTTGCGGCGACTTTTGCCGTGGGCATCTCTTTATCCATGAGAGTGCCGCAGATGAGGAACGCCTCGTCTTCCCTTGTCAGGGTGGCGGCAGAGTCTTACATAACTGACAGACAAACCAAGAATGAAGAAAACAATTTATACCAAGTTTGACAAAACTCTGATTACGGCTCTTCCCGTGGTCGAGTTTCCAGGGCGCATTATCACCATCCTCACAGCGGGTGAGGCCGAGCGCGCCGTCGATTATTTGTTGACGCAGCCCATATTGGGCATTGACACCGAGACACGCCCCGCCTTCCGCAAGGGAAAGACCTACAAGGTGGCGCTGCTTCAGGTTTCGACTCGCGATACCTGTTTTCTGTTTCGTCTCAACCGCATCGGCGTGACGCCAGCTATCATTCGTCTGTTGGAGAATACCACGGTGCCCATGGTGGGACTGTCGCTGAGCAACGACTTGCTGTCTCTGCACCACCGCGCCGACTTCAAGCCAGGTATGTTTGTCGATTTGCAGAACGAGGTAGGCCGCCTGGGCATCCAGGACCAGTCGCTGCAGAAGCTCTATGCCAACATCTTCCACGAGAAGATTAGCAAGCGCCAGCGGCTCACCAACTGGGAGGCCGACGCGCTTACCAACCGCCAGTGTCTCTATGCCGCCACCGATGCCTGGACCTGCATCCGCCTCTACGAGGAAATCTGCCGTCTCGCCGAGACCGGCGACTATGAGCTGGTGACCGTCGAAGAGCCCGCTCCGAAACAAGAACGCAAACCCATAAATACAGAAGCATAATGCCACAATATCCATCCGTCATACTCAAGCGAGGCAAGGAAGAAAGCCTGCGCCGTTTCCATCCCTGGATATTCTCGGGCGCTATCATGCGCATGGACGAGGGGATAGGCGAGGGCGACATCGTCAACGTTTTTTCTTCATCGGGCGATTTCCTCGCCTGTGGCCACTATCAGATAGGTTCCATCGCCGTCAGAGTGTTGTCCTTCCGTCAGGTCGAGATTGACGCCGAGTTCTGGGAGAGCCGCTTGGCTTCGGCGCTGCAGATGCGTATAGCCATAGGCATAGCCGACAACGAGCGCAACAATACCTACCGACTCGTACACGGTGAGGGCGACAATCTGCCTGGTCTTGTCATCGACTGTTATGGTGCCACTGCCGTGATGCAGGCCCACAGTGTGGGTATGCACGTGAGCCGCCAGGCTGTGTGCGACGCCTTGGTCCGCGTGATGGGCCACCGCATCGAGAATGTCTATTACAAGAGCGAGACCACGCTGCCCTTCAAGGCCGACCTGCGTCAGGAGAACGGATTTATATATGGTGGCAGCGACGACAATACCGCTGTCGAGAACGGTCTTCGCTTCCATGTCGATTGGCTCAAGGGCCAGAAGACCGGTTTCTTTGTCGACCAGCGCGAAAACCGTTCACTTCTCGAGCAGTATGCCCATGGCCGCACGGTTCTCAATATGTTCTGCTACACTGGAGGCTTCTCTGTCTATGCCATGCGAGGCGGTGCGCAAGCCGTCCACTCGGTCGACAGCAGCGCCAAGGCCATCGAGCTTACCAACCGCAATGTCGCCCTCAACTTCCCTGGTGACGCCCGTCACGAGGCATTCTGCGATGACGCCTTCAAGTATCTCGATGCCAACGACAAGAAGTACGACCTCATCATTCTTGACCCTCCTGCCTTTGCCAAACATCGTGCTGCGCTCCATAATGCATTGAAAGGCTACACCCGACTTAACGTTAAGGGCTTCGAACGCATCAAGCCAGGTGGCATCCTGTTCACCTTCAGCTGTTCGCAGGTCGTTACCAAAGATAATTTCCGCAACGCTGTCTTCACGGCAGCTGCCCAAGCCGGCCGCAAGGTGCGCATCCTGCATCAGTTGCACCAGCCTGCCGACCATCCCATCAATATCTATCACCCCGAGGGTGAATACCTGAAGGGACTGGTACTCTATGTTGAATAAAGAAGTAAGCCAATTCATCGCCGCCCATGACCTCCTGTCTCCGGGCGACACACATCTGATAGCCCTCTCGGGTGGCGCCGACAGCGTTTGTCTGCTGCTGGTGCTCCGACGGCTGGGTTATCAGGTTGAGGCGGCTCACTGCAACTTCCACCTCCGTGGCGACGAGTCCAATCGCGATGAGCAGTTCTGCATCGACCTCTGTCGCCGTCACGCCATCCCTCTTCATCTTGCCCACTTTGACACCCGTGCCTATGCCGACCTCCATAAGGTGAGCATAGAAATGGCTGCACGCGATTTGCGTTATGGTTATTTCGAGCAGTTGCGCCTTTCCATCGGTGCCGCCACCGTGTGTGTGGCCCACCATCGCGAAGACAGCGTCGAGACCGTGCTCCTCAATCTCATCCGGGGTACCGGCATCGATGGACTCACCGGCATTGCTCCCCGCAATGGTCATGTGGTGCGTCCGCTGCTCTCCGTGAGCCGCCGCGACATCGAAGAGTGGCTCAGCGAGCAGGGCGAGGGATATGTCACCGACAGCACCAATCTTGTCAACGATGTCAAGCGCAACAAGGTGAGACTCGATGTCATCCCCCTGTTGCAGACCATCAACCCCTCGGTCGTCGACAGCATCTACCAGACCTCGCTCCGCCTCACCGAGGCTGCCCGCATGGCCAATTCCCCTGTCATCCACGACCGTTATCAGGGCGACACGCTGCCCTTTGCCATGTTGCGCAATGAGGCGTCTGCCGAGTATGTGCTCTGGCATCGCCTGGCACCGCTCGGCTTTACCCCCGCGCAGGTCGAGGATATGGCGGCAGCCATCGACGGCCGTTCCGGCATGGAGTGGCAGTCGTCTACACACATCGTGGTGACCTCTCGCGACGCCCTGGTCATCGCCCTGCTCGAACCCCAGGCTCCTCAGCCCGTGGTAATGCCCGAGGCAGGTACATACCACATCTCTTCGGGCGAGCGGCTGAAGGTGGAGCTGGCGCCTTACACCCCCGATATGCCCATTTCCCGTGACCCGCTGAGCGTGATGCTCGATGCCACTGCCGTCGAACTGCCCCTCACCCTGCGCCGAGTGCGCCAGGGCGACCGCTTCACGCCCCTTGGCATGCGCGGCAGCAAGCTCGTAAGCGACTATCTCACCGACCGCAAGCGCAATCTCATCGAGAAGCGGCGCCAGCTGGTCGTTACCGATGCCCGCGACCGTGTGGTGTGGCTTGTGGGCGAACGCCCCGACCACCGTTGCCGCATCACCGCCGACACACGACGATATATACAGCTCACATACATACGCCCATGACACCCCTTGTCCTCACAGTCATCATCCCCGTCTACAAGACCGCTGCCACCCTTGACCGCTGTGTCGAGAGCGTGCTCAGCCAGGCTGACGGTTGCGAACTCATCCTCGTCGACGATGGTTCGCCCGACTCCTGTGGTGACCTGTGCGACCGGTGGGCAGAGCGTAGCGACCGCATCAGCGTCGTCCACCAACCCAATCGCGGTCTCAGTGCCGCCCGCAACTCCGGCATCGCCCGCAGCCATGCGCCCTACGTCACCTTTGTCGACAGCGACGATGTGCTCCAGCCCCATACGCTGCCCCCGCTGCTTGCCCTGCTCGCCGCCCATCCCGACTACGACCTCGTCGAATATCCCGTAGAGATACACTATGGCTCGCCGCGCTGCCACCAGCTTGCGTTGTCCGATGCCGTCTATACCGACTGGCGCCGTTACTGGCTTGACGCCCGTGCCTATACCCATACATACGCCTGGAACAAGGTGTTCCGCCGCAGCCTCTTCGACCATTGCCTCTTCCCCGAAGGACTTACGTTTGAAGACGCCTGGCTTCTGCCGCGCCTGCTGCCCCATTGCCGCGCGATAGCCACCGTCACCACGGGCCTCTATCGTTACTACGACAATCCGCAGGGCATCACCCGCACCGCCACCGGTGCCGACCTCTCCCTGCTGCTTGCTGCCCATTGCTATGTGCTGCCCCTGGTGAGCAACGCCGACTATTATGCCCATGTGGTCAATGTCGCCCTCGATGTTTACCACGCCACCGGCCGTGTGCCTTCGCTGCCCCGGCTGCCTTACTGGCATACTCCCAAGTTATTGATTAACCGATTATTAGGATTCAGATTCTTATGCCGACTACACCAACTGCTCCGGCCACGCCACTGATGACCTTTGTCATCACCTGCTACGACCTGCCCGCCGATATGTTGCGCGAGTGCGTCACCGCCATCTTCTCCTTGGCTTTCCAGCCTGGCGAGCGCGAAGTCATCGTCATCGACGACGGCTCCAAGCTGCCCGCCATCACCGATATCGATGACGTAAAAGACCAGATTATCTATCTGCGCCAGCCCAACAGCGGCCTTGCCTGCGCCCGCAATATGGGTATCAGAGTGGCTACCGGCCGCTACATCCAGTTTGTCGATGGCGACGACTATCTTCTGCGTATTCCCTACGAGCATTGCCTCGACCTCGTGCGTTATCATAACCCCGACATGGTCTTGTTCGACTTCTCCACCCGCTCCTCGGTAGCTACACCTTATTCTTATGAAGGTCCCATGTCGGGCAGCGAGTATATGCAGGGTCACAACCTCCACGGCACAGCCTGTGGCTATATCTTCAGCCGCGAGCTGTTGGGCTCTCTGCGCTTCACAGCCGGCATCCTGCACGAAGACGAGGAATTTACGCCCCAGCTCATCCTCCGTGCCGAGCGCCTGTTTTATACCGACGCCAAGGCATACTACTACCGTCAGCGCCGAGGTTCCATCATGCACGCCGATGCCGCCAACCACATCGACAAGCGGCTCTCCGACTCGCTGGCTGTCATCCTGCGCCTGCAGCAGATGGCTGCCACCATGCCCGAGACCGACCGCCAGGCTCTCGCCCGTCGCGTCGCCCAGCTCACGATGGACTACCTCTACAATACCATCCAGCTTACCCACAGCCGCCAGCGCCTCGACGACGCCATTGCCACGCTCGAGCAGCAGGGACTCTATCCGCTGCCCGACAAGCGTTACACCCGCAAGTATTGGATGTTCCGCCGGCTCGTCCAGTCCAAGATGGGACGCAGCCTGCTGTTACATATAGTAAGATAACGATTATGCGCATACTCCTCATCGGCGAATACAGCAATGTACACTGGACCCTGGCTTGCGGCCTGCGCCAGTTGGGCCATCAGGTCACCGTCTTGTCCAACGGCGACTTCTGGAAAGACTATCCCCGCGACCTCTCCCTCGTGCGTCGTCCGGGCTGGTGGGGAGGGCTCTGTTATCTTATGCGACTCTGCACCTTGTTGCCACGACTGCGGGGCTATGATGTGGTGCAGCTTATCAACCCCATGTTCCTTGAGCTCAAGGCCGAGCGCATCCTGCCCGTCTATCGCTATCTGCGCCGCCATAACCGTAGGGTGGTCCTCGGTGCCTTTGGCATGGATTACTATTGGGTCCACGAGTGCATTACCCGCAAGCCGCTGCGTTATAGTGACTTCAACTTCGGCGACCAGGTGCGTACAGACCCCGAGGCACAGGTGCATATCGACGACTGGATAGACACCGCCAAGGGACGGCTCAACCAGATGATAGCCGCAGACTGCGACGGCATCGTCGCCGGTCTCTATGAAGACTGGGTATGCTATCATCCCCACTTCCCCCATAAACTCTCCTTCATCCCTTACCCCATACGCTGCGACGCTCAGCCTGCTCTGCACCCCCACGACAGGCTCAAGGTCTTTATCGGCATCAACCGCAGCCGCTCGGTCTATAAGGGCACCGACATCATGCTGCGTGCTGCGCAGGACGTGGCTGCCCGTCACCCCGAGGAGATGACGCTGACCGTGGCCGAGAGCCTGCCTTTCGACGAGTATGTGCGCCTTCTGCACGACCAGGATGTGCTGCTCGACCAGCTCTACAGCTACACGCCGTCGATGAATCCCCTTGAGGCGATGGCCCACGGCGTGGTGTGCGTGGGCGGAGGCGAACCCGAACACTACGAGATACTGGGCGAGACCCAGCTGCGACCCATCGTCAATGTCCAGCCCACTTACGAGAGTGTGGTCGAACAGCTCGAATATCTCGTCACCCATCCCCACGAGGTTGTCCGGCTCAGAGAGCAGAGCGTAGACTATATCCACCGCCACCATGATTATATTAAGGTGGCGCGCCAGTACGAAGACTTCTATCAGAGTTTGCTATAGCGAATGAAAAAAGTAGGCCGAAATCTTGACAGTCCAATCTTTTATTCGTAACTTTGCACTCCGTAACAGACAGGGGTACTTGCTCAACCCCCTTTATCAAAACAAGAATATGAATAATAAAAGACAGAGTGTGAGTATGCTCTTTATGCTTTTCGGCATACTCTTCTGCGTTTGCCTGATTGCGTCAAACGTGTTTGCGACAAAGCAGATAGCGATGGGAGAGTTCAGCGTTACCGGTGGACTGCTTGTGTTCCCAATCAGTTATATCATCAACGACTGCGTATGCGAGGTGTGGGGCTACCGCAAGGTTCGCCTCCTCATCTGGATAGGCTTCGCCATGAACTTCTTCTTCACCCTGGTGGGTGCCCTGTGCGACTGGATACCCGGCGCACCCTACTGGACCAATGACCAGGGCTTCCATGCCATCTTCGGCTTGGCTCCGCGCGTGGCAGCGGCCTCGTTTGCCGCCTTCATCGTGGGCTCTTTTGCCAACGCCTATGTGATGAGCCGCATGAAGATTAGTTCCAACGGCCATCGGTTCTCGCTGCGCGCCATCCTGAGCACGGTGGCTGGCGAGAGTGCCGACTCCCTCATCTTTTTCCCGCTGGCGTTCTGGGGCGTGATACCCTTGAGCGAGATACCCGTGCTGATGCTTATGCAGGTGGTGCTCAAGACTGCCTACGAGATTGTGGTGCTGCCTCTTACCATCCGCGTGGTGCGCTGGGTCAAGGCCTATGAGGGCGAGGATGTCTATGACGAGGGCGTAGACTATAACGTATTAAAAATTTTCAATTTCTAATGGACAGGACTAAAGACGGACTGAAACAGCTGGGATCGGCTACCAAGTATGCCGACGACTATGCCCCAGAGGTGTTGGAGACCTTTGTCAACAAGCATCCGGGCAATGATTATTGGGTAAGGTTCAACTGCCCCGAGTTCACATCACTCTGCCCCATTACAGGGCAGCCCGACTTTGCAGAGATACGCATCTCGTATATCCCGGATATCAAGATGGTAGAGAGCAAGAGCCTTAAGCTCTATCTCTTCAGCTTCCGCAATCACGGCGACTTCCATGAGGACTGTGTCAATGTCATCATGAAAGACCTCATCCGCCTGATGGAGCCCAAGTATATCGAGGTGACAGGTCTCTTCACTCCCCGTGGCGGCATAAGCATCTATCCCTATGCCAACTATGGCAAGCCCGGCACCAAGTATGAGCAGCTGGCCGAGCAGCGCTTCATCCATCACGACATGGGTGACAAGTAACAGCGCGCCAACCACACTATCCCAATCGCCGCAAGCATTCTTCATATTGCTTGCGGCGATTGTCATTTGTGGCTGGAGCGTCTCTGCCTCTTCTCGCTACCCGCGCTGGCGGCGTGGCTGTGGCATCGGCTGGCTCGTATCTTATGTTACGTGGGCTCGTGATTTACGGCACGTGCTTACGTATCGTAAGTCACGAGCCCACGTACCTTCCGTTACGAGCCGGCAACCGCGCCCTCTACGCCGCAGTCTGCGTGCTCCTTACACGTCGTGACGGTCTCCGCCGCGCCATAAACAATCAGAGCACCACCCGGTGGGTAGTGCTCTGATTGCGATGAGGCTGCGGGGGTAGGGGAGATGGCCTCCCTGTGCCCAGTCTATTGTGCTGTGGTCGCCTCCTTCAGCGCCTTCTTGGCCTGCATGCTGGCTATCGCCTTGGCCTTCTTGTTGATGTCCTCAATGTTGTTCTTGCGATAGTAGCTGCGTGTCACTCCGCCGCTGGTCAGCACCAGCGAGTCGCCCTTGAAGTAGTCTATGGTGCAGGTGTCATTGACCAGGTCTGTCACCTCCAGCTTGTTGTCCTTGCCCATCTTCGGCGTGCCGGCGGTGATGACCAGATAGCCGTTCCAGATGTGCCATGCGGTGAAGTAGCCCAATGGCGGATAGACCACGGGGCTCTCCTCTTCGAGCGAAGTCTGTTCGCGCACATATCCCACGCTCATGCACGACCACTGGCGCTTCATCCAGAACCCGTATTCACGTGGTATAAGGTAAGTCTTCTTGATGGAATCTGGCATATCTCTCATGATACGCTTCTGCAGGCGAGGGCTCATCTGCTCATAGTCCTTCAGCTTGGGCATGACGATATAGCACCATATTCCCTTGAGCTGGTCCAGGTCTATCACCATGTCTGCCACGGTAGAGTCTTCCTTGTTGGTCACCACGCCTATCCAGTCGCCCACCTTGAGCTGACCCATAATCTTGCCGCGGCGTGTGGCCTCGATTACGTTGAAACGTATGGGGTCACTGCCGTCGTTGGGCAGAAGCAGCACCACCGAGTCGGTGCATCCGTCGCACGCCAGACCATATACGGTCTTGTCGCCGCTGAGTTTGAGCTCGTCGGTAGAGGCGCCCAACTTGGCTCCCTTGGTGCCGTTGTCACTGTTGCCCGAGCAGGCCATGATGGCCATCGTTGCCAGGGCTATGCCGATTATCGCAATTCTACTTTTCATCATTCTTGCCGTTGTCTATTGTCTATGCAAAGGTAGTGATTATGCGCGTATGCACCAAGTGATTTGCTGAAAAAAAGACTGGCAGCCACCGTCATTGCCACCCCTCTTGCTGTGACAGCGGTTGCCGTCATTCCGATTATTTTCACCCGCGTTGTAATATTTCTCTCCGTTTAAGCCTGTTTCTACTGAAAAAATTTTACTTTTGTAGAACCATAACTATCAACCACAATTTTTGCCGCTATGACCTACGATATATTCATCAGCTATTCGTCGGCTCAGTCTGACGCCGCTCAAGCCGTCTGCCATCTGCTCGAACAACATGACATCAAGTGCTGGATGGCGCCCCGCAATCTCACTGGTGGCGCGAGCAGGATCAACGGCAGTTTGATGACATCAAGGACAGACTCACCTTTGCCCATCTGCCCAGCATAGATAAAGTCTGCCGGAGCCTGGCCTCCCGATGAGGTGAGAGAGGTCGAAGGAGTCGAGTATTCGTGGAGGCAGCCGTCGGCTGTCCAGCGTTATCTCCAGTATTTCTGCCCGCTGGTGTGGGTGGATGTGTTCCCTGGGGCCACCCCGGCATTTGGGCGCCTCTACAGTCTGGCCCGCCAGCACCAGCAAGAGGCCCTTGCGTCGGGCCAAGTTGATGAGGACGAAGTGGAAAACCTCGTCAATGCCTATGCCAATCTGTGTATGTCGTACAACAAGTATGTGGCAAGTCTTGCAGATAGCGAGCTCAGTCCTATGGATGCCAGCAAAGCAATACAGGCGCTGTGTCCTGGCAGCCCGTTGGCTGGCGCTGCCGGTGAGGCCACGAGTGCCATGAGTCCGCTTGGTGCCATTGCCGCCATACGCCGCGAGACCTGCAAGGCAATGCTCACCCTGCTGCCCTATACAGACCAAGGCTTTAGCCTAACCCTATCTGACGAAGACTTCCTGACATGCTGCGAGTCGCAGACCGACGATGCCGACCTGCAGCTGTTCTTCATCAGCGTTGTGGAAATCCATATAGAGCTCGAGGCGATAATGATAGACATCCATAAAGCCGTTTCCTATGTGGAGAATATGGCCAATATGCGTCTCTGCGACTGTGACCATGCGGGCGGTGACGGCAATTGACGCACTGGCGGCGTATGCCGTGAAAGGCTGGACAACAATGGCTTGGGCAGAGGTTGTCGGGGCGTGGACAATGGAAAATGAAAAAAAACTACGGTTTTCCTTTGTATTGTCTATGACTTGCAGTAACTTTGCACAAGCAATTGGTTCATAGATTGATTAAAAAGGGAATCGGGTGCAACTCCCGAACAGTCCCGCTGCTGTGAACACCTGCGGCCTCGACAGGCGAGGCGGGCAAACCATCACGTCACTGACATTTTTTCGGGAAGACGGTTTGCCAGTGGTCATCACTGCGATGACAGAGGTGTGAGTCAGAATACCTGCCGTTGCTATATATATAATAAGGTGTATGGTCTGCGAGGACAGGCGACATGCCGACAGTAATGACAATGACAGTGAAACGCAACTTGGCTTTAATCCTGACGGTGCTTCTGATGACAGGAGCCACCTCGGTGTATGCCCAGCCGAAGGATACGGCGCGTGTGCATCGGCTGCCCGACGTGGTGGTCGACGGCCAGCAGCGTCGCATAGACAACTCGGCTCCCGTGCGCGTCATTGGCAGTGCCGACTATCTGCGCCTTGGTGTCACCGATGTCGCCGACGCCCTGAACCGTCTGGCTGGTGTCACGCTGCGCGACTATGGCGGTGCAGGCGGCATGAAGACCGTGTCGGTGCGTGGATATGGAGCTCAGCATACCGGTGTAAGCTATGACGGCGTGATGCTCAGCGAGATTCAGAGCGGCGAGATAGACGTGTCGCGCTACTCGATAGACAATGTGCAGAGCCTGAGTCTCACCATAGGCGATGGCGATGATATCTTTGTCACCGCGCGCCAAGCCACCACGCCTGCTGTGCTTGCCATCCAGAGTCTCACGCGGCTGCCCGCCGACCTCAAGCCCCATCTCACGGCGCAGATGAGGCTGGGCTCGTGGGGCTATGCCAACCCCTTTGTGCGCTACACCCAACGCATGGGGCGCAGCGTGGCACTCAGCGCCGTGGGCGACTATGTCTATGCCGACAACGACTATCCCTTCCGTCTGCGCAACGGCAATGTGACCACCATAGAGCGGCGCTCCAACAGCCGCATGTGCAGCGGTCATGCCGAGGTAAGCGGACTCTGGACGCCCAACGACCGCAGCAGTCTCTGGGCCAAGATATACTACTATGACAACGACCGCCAGCTGCCCGGCATCGTGCAATATTACACCAATGTGTGCGGACAGCAGTTGCACGACCGCAACTGGTTTGCCCAGACACGCTGGCTGTACCAGGCATCACAGCGGCTGTCGCTCCGGCTGACAGCCAAGGCCAACTGGGCTTCATCGGCGTATCGCGATACACTCTTGCCCGACCGCCGTGATGATGCTACCTACCAGCAGCATGAGTATTATGGCTCGGCATCCATGCTCTATGCTCCCTGCAGAGATGTGGAGATAAACTATGCGGCAGACTACTGCTACAACAACCTGAGCAGCAGTCTGGCCACCGACCGCAGACCCTATCGCCATACACTATGGCAGACGGCGGCGGTGAAGTTTCAGCGCCAACGCTTTACGGCTCTGGCTCGCGTGTTGTGGACACTTTGTCTCAACGGAGCCCATCGCGGCGAGGCCCAGAGCGACATGCGGCGGTGGTCGCCTTCGCTCTCGCTCTCGTATCGGCTGATGGAAGACGAGGAACTCTATCTGCGCGCGTCGATGAAAGACATCTTCCGCGTGCCCACGTTCAATGAGTGCTATTTCCACCATTACGGCAGCCCCGACGTAAGGCCGGAAAACACGCGGCAGTATAACATAGGACTCACATGGCGCCACGCCTGGAGCCCCAAGCTCGTCGCCCAGGTGGCAGCCGATGCCTATCTCAACCGCATCAGCGACAAGATAGTGGCGGTGCCCTACAATATGTTTATCTGGCGCACCATCAATATGGCCAAAGCCCGTGGTATGGGCGTCGATGGCGAAGCGAGAGTAGAGTGGACTCCCTCTGCCGGTCACCGCATAGACCTGTCGGCATCGTACACCTATCAGCGTGTGGCCAACCGCACCGATGCGTCATCGCCACACTATGGCAAGCAGGTTCCCTACCAGCCCCTCAACCAGGGCAGCGCCTCGGTGGGATGGGAGAACCCCTGGATCTCGCTCTCCCTGCACGGCCAGGCCGCCAGTGGCCGATGGGCTACGCCCAACCACTATGAGGGTACACATATCGGTGGTTATGCCGACGTGGGACTTACCGCCTATCGCAATATGATGGTCGGCAAGACACGCCTGCAGCTGCGCGCCGATGTCGAAAACATCCTGGGCCATCAGTATGAGATAGTGGCGCATTACCCCATGCCCCGTACCCACTGGCGCATGAGTGTCAAAATGGAATTATAACAACAATTATAAACAACAATGACAATGAAAAAAAGTTTCTTAGCTATGGTAGCGCTCCTCGTAAGCGCTCCGCTGTTCTTCACATCATGTAACGACGACAACGGCCCATCCTTTCACTACGAGGTGGTATCTGACGGTGCCTTTATCGTCAACTCCGGCAATATGTACTCATCTATTGACGGTTCGCTCACAGGCATCAACTATGCCTCTAATGTTGCGATGCAGAAGGTGTTTGCTGCCAACAACGGTGGACAGAGCCTCGGCTCAACCCCCAATGACGGACTGGTGTATGGCGACAAAATGTATGTAGTAGTCGATGGCTCGAATACTGTAGAGGTAATCAACAAGAAGACCATGCAGCGTATCAAGCAGATCAAGACTACCGAACTGCTGGGTGCAGCTGAAGGCAAGTCGCCCCGCCACATCATCGCTGGCAACGGCCACATCTTCTTCACTACCTATGGCGGTTATGTGGCTGCTGTCGATACTGTCAATTTCAAGCTCACCGCCAAGTACAAGGTTGGCTCTTATCCCGAGGGTCTGGCTGGTTATGCCAGTAGCATCGTCGTGGCCAACTCTGACTATGCCAAGGGTCACGGCAATATCTCTATCATCAACCTCGGTACCGGCGAAGTGGAGACCCGCAATGTAGAGGGCATCAACAATCCCCAGAAGGTATTCATCAACAACGGCAATGTCTATATCCTCGACTGGGTGTACTATGAGGGTGAGTATCCCAACTCAGTAGAGAAGGGCGAAAGCGCCATAAAGTATCTCGCCGGAAACAAGGCTACCAAGGTGACCGATGCCTACTATGCCAGCATGCTCAACGGCAAGCTGTATATCATCAGCAATCCCTACGGTGAGGCCAAATACAGCGTATGCGACCTCAACAGCAATCCCTATCAGGGCACTACCACTCCGCTCAACCTCTCTGAGGGCGTCTTCTCTCCTGCCGGCATCGATGTTGACCCTGCCACAGGTGAAATCTTTGTTCTCTCTTACAACCAGGGTGAGAATGGTTATGCCGATTATTACAGCAATGGTTATGTGAAGCGATACAGCAAGAACGGAAGCTATATGTACAGTTATGACACTGGCGTAGGTCCTTGTGCTGTGTTCTTCAATGTAGGTGTGAAGACCATATTCGACAACTAAAACTGTCGCGATGAACCCTTTGCGCTCTATAATATATATAATAGGTATTGTTGCCGTCCTGACGTCGTGTCAAGGCGGCAACAATCGTGTTGTGACTCTCGAGAAGGGCGACACGGTGAGGTTTGACTACGCCACTCTGCTCACCGTGGTACGCTATATCGACCACACCCATGTAGAGATAGCCAACCCGTGGGTCAAGGGAAGCGTGCTGCGGAGCTATGACATATCCCGCCCGCTGGGTAAGGCGGTGGTGACCACCACGGCACATTGCCAGTTGCTGACATGGTTGGGCAAGACCGCGGCCATCGCCGGCGTGTGCGACAGCCGCTATATCGGAGTGGACGAAGTGAGGAAGAGACTGGCCGCTGGCAAGACTGTCGACTGTGGCAACTCGATGAACCCCGACGTGGAGCGCATCGCAGAGATAGGCGCCGATGCCATCATCGTATCGCCCTTTGAGCACAGCGGTGGCTACGGGCGGTTGGAGAAGACCGGAGTGACCATCATCGAAGCCGCCGACTATATGGAGCCTTCGCCGCTGGCTCGGGCTGAATGGATGAGGCTCTATGGCATCCTCTTCGGTTGCGAAGAGCAGGCCGACTCGCTCTTCCATGTCGTTGACAGCACGTATAATAGTTTGCGTCGCGAGGCAATAAAACTCCCCGAGGGCCGTTCTCTACTTATAGAGCGCAAGACGGGCAGCGTGTGGTATTGTCCTGGTGGCCGGAGTACGGTGGGCACGCTCATCGCCGACGCCCACGGACGCTATCCCTGGATGGGCGATGACCACAGCGGTTCGCTCACGCTCGCTCCCGAGCAGGTGGTAGAGCGCGGCGCCCATGCCGATGCCTGGATGTTTGTCTATTCGGGCAAGCCCATCACGCTGCGTGATTTGGCGGGCGAGTATGCGGGTTACAAAATCCTCGACGCCTTCCGCCACGGCGAGGTCTATGGCTGTAATACCGACAGCGTCAATTATTTTGAGGAAATTCCCTTCCGTCCCGATTACCTGCTGCGCGACTATATACAGATAGTCCATCCCGGAGCGGGAAAGGGCGGGCTAAGATACTATAAGCGCATTGACTAAGACTATCTACATAGGACTGGCAGCGGCTATGGCATGTCTCTTCATGGCCGGACTGATGACGGGCAGCGTGTCTATACCCTGCTCGGCGGTGTGGCATGTACTCGTGGGCGACAAGGCAGCCGTGAGCGAGAGCTGGAGGTTCATTATCCTTGAGTCGCGTCTGCCCCAGATGGTCACTGCCATGCTGAGCGGTGCCTGTCTGGCCACTGCCGGACTGATGATGCAGACCGTCTTCCGCAACCCATTGGCTGGCCCCGACGTGTTCGGTATCAATGGTGGTGCCGGACTGGGCGTGGCGCTGGTGATGCTTCTGGCTGGAGGCAGTGTGACTCTGGGTACGCTCGGAGTCACGGGCAATGTGGCGATACTCGCTGCCGCCTTTGCCGGAGCCATGGCTGTGATGGCGATTATCCTGTTCAGCTCTACCTTGGTGCGCGACGGCGTGATGTTGCTCGTCATCGGTATCATGGTGGGCTATCTGTCGTCGTCGGTCGTCACTCTGCTCAACTACAGCGCCACCGAACAGGGCATACGCTCGTTCATGTTGTGGGGCATGGGCAGTCTGGATGGCGTCACCCCGTTGCTTCTGCCGCTCTATGTCACCATCACGCTGGCGGCACTCGTGCTCAGTCTGCTCATGGTGAAGCCCCTCAACCTCCTCTCGCTTGGCGACAACTATGCCCGCAATCTCGGGCTCAACACGCGGCGTGCCCGCAACTATGCCCTGCTGCTCACCGGTCTGCTCACGGCTGTGGTGACTGCCTATTGTGGTCCTATCGCGTTTATAGGACTGGCTGTGCCGCATATCGCGAGGCTCCTGACGGTTACCGACGATATGCGTAGGCTGCTGCCCATAACCATGCTCACTGGGGCGGTGGTCACCATGGCTTGTCATCTGCTCTGCTTTGTGCCCGGAGAGGCAGGCATGTTGCCCCTCAATGCCGTGACACCGCTCATCGGAGCTCCGGTAATCATATATGTCATCATCCGTAAACGATAAACCTTTAGACTATGAACAAGATAACCACTCGACGTGGTGACAAGGGTCAGACCGACCTGTTAGACCACCAGCGTGTGAACAAGACCGACTGCCGCATCGAGGCCAACGGCGAGATAGACGAACTCATGGCTCTCCTGGGAATGCTCAAAGCTAAGCCTGAGTTGCCCGAGAGTATGCGTATCAAGATAGAGCATATCCAGATGATGCTGATGGCAGTGATGAAGCATGTGGCGAGTTCGGGTGCTACGCAGGTCGACATCCTCCAGGCCGACATCGACGATATGGAACGCTACATGAACGAGACTCCCACAGAGGGTTGTTTCCGTTTTGTGCTTCCGGGACACTCGCCCATAGAAGCATTGATGCAGTTGGTTCGCGCGAAGGTACGCACAGTGGAGCGCAGGCTATGTGCCGTCAATGCCGTCATACCTCTGCACCCCACCGTGATAATCTACATCAACCGCCTTTCAGACTATCTATTCTTCATGGCTTCGCAGGCGTGAGCCGAGGTGCATGCGAAGTAGCCCAAAACCAAAACCGCCAGACTGTAGCGTATCTCTGCTCTTCAGTCTGGCGGTTTGTTGAATCTATTGTTTCTCTCGGCGTTATGAGTGTGCCGATGTGAACTCTTCGAGGAAACGGGTGTCGTTTTCGGAGAACATGCGCAGGTCGCTCACACGGTATTTGAGGTTGGTGATGCGCTCTACACCCATACCGAATGCATAGCCGGTGTAGACCTTGCTGTCTATGCCGCACGCCTCGAGGACATTGGGGTCGACCATGCCACATCCCAAAATCTCGACCCATCCTGTGTGCTTGCAGAAACTGCATCCCTTGCCGCCGCAGATGTGGCAACTGATGTCCATCTCTGCACTGGGCTCAGTGAAGGGGAAGTAGCTGGGACGGAGACGAATCTTGGTGTCGGCGCCGAACATTTCGCGGGCGAAGGTGAGCAACACCTGCTTGAGGTCGGTGAAGCTGACATTCTTGTCGACATACAGGCCTTCGACCTGATGGAAGAAGCAGTGGGCGCGGGCAGAGATAGCCTCGTTGCGATACACTCTACCGGGGCAGATGATGCGGATTGGAGGTTCGTGACACTCCATATAGTGCGACTGGTCGCCAGAGGTGTGGCTGCGCAGCAGGATGTTCTTGGTCACGTCGTCAGGATGCTGCTCCAGGAAGAAAGTGTCCTGCATGTCGCGGGCAGGGTGGTCGGCGGCAAAGTTGAGCATGGTAAACACGTGCTTGTCGTCGTCCATCTCGGGACCGTCGGCGAGGGTGAAGCCCATACGCGAGAAGATGTCGATGATTTCGTTCTTGACGATAGTCAGCGGGTGGCGCGCGCCAAGGGCGATGGGGTAGGGAGTACAGGTGAGGTCTACATGACAGCAGCTGTCCTCAGTATTCTCAATCTGCTCTTTCAGTTCGTTTATCTTGCCTTGTACGGTCTGCTTCAGTTCGTTGATTTTCATACCCACCGTCTTTTTCTGGTCGGCGGGGACATCTCTGAATTCTGCCATAAGGGCGGTGATGGCGCCTTTCTTGCTCAGGTATTTCAACCTTAGCTGCTCAACCTCCTCGGCGCTCTTTGCGCTCAGGTTTTCCACCTCCTTCAGCAGTTCTTCTATCTTGTCGGTTATCATAATTACATTAATATATTATAAATTCGTTGCAAAGGTAATATTTTTGGTGGAAAATAAAAAATATATCGAAATAAAGTTGTACTTTTGCAGCGATTTGAGAGCCCGGGACCAGAGATAGTGTACTTATTGTCCCGTATGGTTTTACGATTATTATAAAAGAGATTTTGAACATGAGAAAGTGTTCCTTACTGATGATGTTGGTGATTGTCGTTCTGGCAATCGCTTTTTCCACTACGGCATGTACAGACAAGAAGCCTGAAGCTGTTGACAGTGTGGCTGTGTCTGATACCATAGACACTGTGCCCGAAGACACGTTGGTGACCATGATAGAGGAGCAGCCTATGCCCAAGGCCGCCGACGAACTCTTCGACGATTTCTTCTTCAACTTTGCCGGAAACAAGAAGCTCCAGCGCAAGCGTATTGTCTTCCCCCTGCCCGTGTATGCCGAGGAAGAGTTTCTCCACAATATCTCTGCGCGCCAGTGGAAGATCGACCACTTCTTTATGCACCAGGAGTATTACACCCTGATTTTCGATTCGCGCAGCCAGATGAACCTGGTCAAGGATACCACCATCCACCATGCTGTGGTCGAGAAGATTCATCTCGCCGACGAGCAGGTCAAGCAGTATGTCTTTGACCGCATCAACGGCCTGTGGAAACTTACGAAGATTGTCCACCACTCGGCGCGCCGCGGATACAACGCCAGCTTCCTGGCCTTCTACAACCATTTTGCCACAGATTCCCTCTTCCAGGCCCGCAGCCTTGAAGACGAGGTTACCTTTACCGCCCCCGACCCCGATGACGACTTTGCCACCATTACCGGCACCATGCTCCCCGAGCAGTGGGACGCCTTCAAGCCTACATTCTTCCCCCACGGCACTATCTATAACATTCTCTACGGCCAGCATTACACCGAGAGCAGACACAAGATATTTGTCGTGCGTGGCATTTCCAATGGGCTTGAGATGGAGATGACCTTCAACCGCCGTCAGGGCCGTTGGCGTCTGTCAAGTTTCAGTTATTAATCTTCTTATACCCCCTATACCGATGAAGGATATCAGAGACCATTCACTCTTGGCGCACAATACCTTTGGTATCGATGCGCGCTGTCGTCGCTACCTCGAATATGCCAGTGTAGATGAGGCCCAGACCATCTGCCGCCAACTCTCCGCCACCGACTATCCACTGCTGATTATCGGCGAGGGTAGCAATCTGCTGCTCACTGCCGACTATCCCGCCACGGTCATTACCCCCGAGGCGAGGTTTGATGTGCAGGTGGTAGCCGAAGAACCCGATGGCGAGACCGTAGATATAGAGTGCTGGGCAGGAACCACCTTCGACGATGTGGTGGCCTATGCCGTAGACCACGGATGGCACGGCGCCGAAAACCTGTCGCTTATCCCCGGCGAGGTGGGAGCCTCTGCCGTGCAGAACATCGGAGCCTACGGAGCCGAGGCCCAAGACATCATCGTGCGCGTCAAGGCTGTAGAGATAGCCACGGGCAACGTGGTCGAAATCCTTGCCGCCGACTGCGAGTATGGGTATCGACAGAGCCGCTTCAAGCATGAGTGGCGCGACCGCTACCTCATCACCTCTGTCGTCTATCGCCTCTCGCGCCGCTTCTCACCGCGTCTCGACTATGGCAACATCAGGGCTACGCTTACTGAGCGGGGCATAGACGTGCCCACAGCCCACGAGCTGCGCCAGGCCATCATCGATATACGCCATGCCAAGCTGCCCGACCCCAAAGTTGAGGGCAATGCCGGCAGTTTCTTTATGAACCCCATCGTTTCCCAGCACCATTTCGAGCAACTTCTTGCACTCTATCCTGATATGCCTCATTATCGCATCGATGCTGACCATGTCAAGATACCTGCGGGATGGATGATAGACCAGTGCGGATGGCGTGGACGTACCGTAGGTCATGTCGGGGTACACGCATGCCAGGCTCTGGTGCTCGTCAACCGTGGCGGTGCTACCGGTGCCGAGGTCGTGGCGCTCTACCAGACCATCCAGCGCGATGTCAAAGACCGCTTTGGCATTGACATCCACCCCGAAGTCAATGTGAAATAACCCCGTATACGCCCATGAACGAGCCTCTTACGTTCACTTTCTTGGGCACAGGCACCTCGGGTGGTGTGCCCTCGTTGGGTTGCAGCTGTGCTGTGTGCCGCAGCCATGACCCTCACGACCATCGGCTGCGCAGTGCGGCGCTGCTCGAGCATGGCGATACGCGCATACTGATAGACTGTGGCCCCGACATACGCCAGCAGCTTATGCCCTTCGACTTCCGCCCGCTCACGGCGGTGCTCCTCACCCATGTCCATTACGACCATGTGGGCGGACTCGACGACTTGCGTCCTTTTTCCACCTTTGGCGACATCAATATCTATGCCGACGAGACCACCGTCGGTGGCATCCATCGCGCCATGCCTTACTGCTTCACCGAGCATCTTTACCCCGGAGTGCCCCGGCTCAACGTACACACGCTCGAGCCTCACAAGACCTTCCGCGTGGGCGACATCGACGTGCTGCCCCTGCGGGTGATGCACGGCAAGATGCCCATCATGGCCTATCGGTTTGGCTCCCTGGCCTATATCACCGACATGAAGACCATCTCCGACGAAGACCGACAGCTGCTCAGCGGCGTCGAGACGCTCGTGGTCAACGCCCTGCGCTGGGAGAAGCCCCACCACAGCCACATGCTGGTCGATGATGCCATAGCCTTTGCCCGCAGCGTCGGCGCCAGCCATACCTACTTCACCCACATGACCCACCAGTTAGGGTTCCATGACGAGGCCAACGCCCGGTTGCCCGAGGGCTTCGCCTTTGCCTACGACGGGTTGAGGCTGACCCTCTGACCGCGCACCGCAATGACAACCCCCGACGATATATACGAATAAAGCGTGGCCCGAGCCACGCTTTATTCGTTTCTGCTATCTTACCCTCAGCGTGTCGCCCACGCGTATCTGGTAGTCGGGGCCGAGGCCGTTCTTCTTGTACAGGCTCTCCAGGCGCATGCCGTATTTCTGAGCTATGAGATACATGCTGTCGCCGGCCTTGACCACATGGGGACGGTGCTTGAACTCCTTGGGCGCGCGCTTCTGCTTCTTCTTCAGATAGATGATGTCGCCCTTGTGCAGCGTTTCGCGTTTGTCGCGCTCGTTGTACTTGGCCAGCTTGCGCGCACTGATGCCAATCTCCTTGCTCAGCTTCTTGAACGTCTCTCCCTCACGGGCGTAGATGTAGTAGTTCTTGTTGAAATAGTAGATGGGGTGCAGCGTAGGATTGTCGGGAGTGATGCGCTCCGTACCCGAGTGTCGGGCTATGTAGCGGTCGTAGGTCTTGGCACGGTCATACTGGTCGAGCCCGTAGAGTTCGATGATGTTGATGAGCTTGTAGGCATACTGCGGGTTGGTGGCATATCCGGCTGCCTTTAGTCCGTGTGCCCATCCGCGGTAGTCGGTCTGGCTCAGCGAGAAGAGCTTGCGGTAGCGGGGCTTGGTAGAGAGAAAACGGCTGTGGTCCTCGTAGCTCTCCAGCACCGTGTTGTAGGCGCGGAAGCACTCCTGTCTCAAGTCGTCGTCATGATAGGTGGTGGCACCGGTCCAGTCGTGACACTTGATACCGAAGTGGTTGTTGCCCTTGATGGCCAGGTCGCTTCGTCCGGCGCCGCTCTCCAGCAGTCCCTGAGCCAGCGTGATGCTCGCCGGGATGCGGTAGCGCAGCATCTGCTGTATCGCCAGGTCCTTATACTGGTTGATATATTGTTGGTATAGCGTGTTCCTGCGGGCCTGTCCGTATGACGACAGACAGAGCAGGAGGGCATATAGGAAAATACAGATTTTTCTCATGCTACTGATATATGTTTCTGCAAAATTAACGATAAAAGATGGATTATCGGCAGTCAGTGCCAAATAATTCGCAAAAAAGTAGCGCACCGCTTCTGCTCTCGTCGCCACCGATGGGAGCGTTTTCACCACCGTCGGGAGCGTTTTCACCACCGATGGGGGTATTTTTACCACTGATGGGGATGTTTTCACCACCGAAGCAGTCGTTCCAACCGCCGATGAGGATGTTTTCACCACCGATGCAGTCGTTCCAACCATCTTTTCAGCCGCTCTCAAACCCACGAAGAGCATCCATAACAATATTGCAAAGCGTGAAATCACGGTTTCAGGCTTCGATTTTATTGTTTCGTGCTTCGATTTCTCCGTTTCGTGCTTTGCAAGGTACTTATCGAGCCCTTCCATGAGTTTGTTGGCGCTCACGCTGCCGATGCCGATGGCTGTGCAACAAAAAAAGGGGCTCACGCCCCCGATATCTTCGATTATTTTAGTTACTTTTGCAGCAACAAACCCTATAAGTATGACCACCGACCCTTCACCCATCGTGATATTGGCGCTCGGGTGCAACGTAGATGCGCCCGTCAATATGCCCCGACTCCAGGCTGCGCTTGCCGCCCGCTTTCCGTCCATCCGCTTCACGCGGCAGCTCGTCACTGCAGCCATAGGCATAGAGGCGGCGCCGTTTGCCAACTGCCTGGCGTGGATGGAGACAGACCAGGACTACGCCACGCTGCATGCCGCTACCAAGGAGATAGAGCAGCAGCTGGGCAGCACCCGTGAAGACCGGCGCGAAGGGCGTGTGGTCGCCGATGTCGACATCCTCTGCTGTGGCGG
>ERZ779852.266-NODE-266-length-57455-cov-7.003101_pt1 | contig 57455 bp, 57 predicted proteins | sample MGYA00511559_ERZ779852 | MGnify/ENA primary metagenome ERZ779852 (study PRJEB29588, sample SAMEA2157977) | human gut metagenome | biome: human gut; feature: human-associated habitat; material: faeces | place: Denmark | collected 2008/2010 ...
CGGCTGTGCGAAGCACCTGCCCCCAGCGGACGGGAGTGCGCCGCCTACGCTGCCGCGCGGGAGATGCTCTCCCCATTGGGAGAGGTGAAGCGTACCCCACTGGGCAGCTTGCTGTGCTGCGTCAATGAAGGCAAAGAGGGTGCGCCGCATCTGCTGCTGGAGGCGCATCTTGACCAGATCGGCTTTATTGTGACCCGTGTGGAGGAGGGCTTTTTGCGGTTTGCCAAGGTGGGTGGCATTGACGCCCGTTGGCTGCCTGCCACTCCGGTGGTGATCCATGCTGCCGGGGGCGATTATCCCGGCATTATCACCTCAGTCCCGCCCCATCTGGCAGGGGACGGTACCGACCATTCCATCAAGATCGAGAACCTGCTCATTGATACCGGCTTTACCGCCGAAACTGCGGCGAAGCTCTTTGCCCCCGGAGATATTGCCACCTTTGCGGCAAAGCCCGCAGAACTTTTGAACGGCAGACTGGCGGCTCCGGCGTTGGACGACCGCATCGGATGCGCTGCAGTAATTGCTGCGGCAGAGGAGATCGCCGCCGAAAAGCCTGACTGCAAGGTGACGGTGCTGCTTTCCTCGATGGAGGAGGTGGGCGGACAGGGCGCCGAGACCGGCGGCTTTGCCGTTCAGCCCGACTATGCCATTGCGGTGGACGTCAGCTTCGGGGACGGTTTTGGCTGCGCACCGGAAAAGACGGCCCCATTAGGCGGAGGCACCATGTTGGGCTATTCGCCGCTTTTGAACCGCGACTTGACTGCAAAGCTGAAGGAACTGGCGGAGCAGCACGAGATCCCGCTGCAGCACGAGCCGATGGGCGGACGCACCGGCACCGACGCCGACGAGCTGGCAATTGTCGGACGCGGTGTGAAAACGGCGCTTTTGTCCATTCCGCTGCGCAGTATGCATACCGTGGCGGAGACCATTGACCCGGAGGACGCAGCAAATACCGCCCGCCTGATGGCGCTGGCGGCAAAGGAGGGCATTTGACATGAAATACGAGCGGTTGTGGAAGGATATTGAGGCGCTGTGTGCGCTGCGCGGCCCGAGCGGTAGAGAGGACGCCGTGCGGGAGTACCTGATCGGGGAGATCAAGGGTCACGCCGAGTATGAGGTAGACCCGCTGGGCAACCTGTTGGTGCGCAAAAAGGGCAAGGCGCCCGCCCAAAAGGTTTTGCAGCTTTCTGCCCACATGGACGAGGTGGGCTTTATTGTGACGAACATTGATGAAAAGGGATTCCTTTCCTTTGCGCCGGTGGGCGGCGTACAGCCCGAAGTGACCGGCGGACGCATGGTGCTGGTAGGCGATGACGCCATTCCCGGTATGGTGGGCTGCAAGCCGGTGCACCTGTGCGATGACAAGGAGCGCAGTGACCCCGGCAAGCTCTCCGGCATGAAGATAGACATTGGCGCGAAGGACAAGGCAGACGCCGAAAGCCGCGTGGCGTTAGGCGATATGGTGACCTTCACCGGTCCGGTACTGCACTACGGCGAGGGCAAGGTGGCGGGCCGTGCACTGGACGACCGTGCCGGCTGTGCCATGCTGCTGGAGATGATCCGTGAGGAGCTGCCCTGTGACTGCTGCTTCTCCTTTACGGTGCAAGAGGAGGTAGGCTGCTTTGGCGGAAAGACCGCCGCCTACACCCTGAAGCCGGACATTGCCATTGCGGTGGAGACCACTACGGCAGGCGACCTTGCCGGTGTGCCGGAGGAGCGCAAGGTATGCCGTCTGGGGAACGGCCCCGTCATCTCCTTTATGGATCGCGGCACCATTTACACCTATGATCTTTACCGCAAGGTGCGTGCACTTGCCGATGAAAACAAAATCCCCAACCAGACCAAGGAGGGGGTATTCGGCGGGAACGAGAGCCGCAGCCTGATGACTGCCCGCGGCGGCAGCGAGGTGCTGGCGATCTCGATCCCCAGCCGTTACCTGCATTCCCCAGCCTGCGTTGCTGATGAACGGGATATAGAAAACACGCTGGAGCTGCTGCGGCTGCTGCCCGGGGCGCTGGCGCTATGATGATAAGAAGCCTTGCCTATGATGACCGGCGACTGCGGGATATCGGCGGGGAGCCGCTGCTTGCCACGATGGTGGAATCGGCGGCGCGGTGCTGCGGCATGGGACTGGTGTACGAATTCTGGGGTGTTTATGAGGGGCGGCGTGACCGTGTGCCCAAAGGGTTTATCCTGCAAAAGGGACATGCCCTGTGGGCGACCGCCCTTTGCCCTGAGGCGGTGCCGGAGATCGTAGACTTTCTGCGTTGGCGGCAGGAGGGCTGGGTGATGCTGTGCCCGTCCCTTTCCGCCGCATGGCGGCAGGAGACCGGTATAACGGGGCTTTCGCTGGCAGTGATGGCGTTGTCTGACACGGTAAGCCTGCCGGAGAGCCATTTGCCGGAGGCGGCATACTGCCCCGATACGGCGACTGCCGTGGCGGACTGCAACCTGGCGGTGGTGGAGCTGACCCCTGCCCAGTACGAAACGGCGGTGGTAAATCTGCATCTGGCGGAACGCCGCCATGTGGGGTACACGGTAACGCTGCGGCAGGACGGCAGGGCTGTCTCGGCGGCGGCTGTGACCGACTGCGGAACCCGGTACGGACAGATCAGCTATGTGGCAACACTGCCGGAGTATGAGGGGCAGGGCATGGGACGGGCGGTGGTTTACCGCTGCGCCGAATGGCTGCGAGAGCGGGGAAGAACCCCGCTGATTGCCTGTGAGACCCACCGGGAGAGCTTTTACGCCGGACTTGGCTTTGAGCAGGTAAGCTGCGTGACGATTTTTGAGGCGGGACAGGCGAAAAAAAGAAACGAAGAAGCCTGAAAAACAAGAGATGCTTAGATGCGACAGCCGGAGAAGCACTTTTCCGGCGGTAGTGTTTGACAGCAAAGCCCCTTTCGTGGTAAGATAGGGACTGTTCCCTGCGGGAGTGGCGGAATGGCAGACGCGCTGGTCTTAGGAGCCAGTACATTTTGTGTGTGGGTTCAAGTCCCATCTCCCGCACCATATCGAGTGGTCATAAGGAATTTCACTTATGACCACTCGATTTTTCTATTCTGATACGGTTTGATGTAGGGAGCAGGCGGCTGGCCTGCTCCCTTTCATTATGCTGTATTCGGCTTTGTGAGATATTCGGAGGCAACACCTAGGCGAGTATCCGCTTTGTAGTGCGGATACCTCGGCACAGCCGGAATCTCCACATAGCCAACAAAGAGGGATTATGCTTCTGTTCTGACACTTTTTCAAGGGAATTCGGATTGAGAATTGACACTTTTTCTGACACTATTGAAAAACATTGTAGTAGTCAAGAAAAGTAGACACGAAAAATATTTATTTTTGATTTGCTTTTTCAAAAGTAGACATGAGGAACATTTTTGCGGAAGTTGTTTTTTCAAAAGTGGACACGGACAATAATTTTTTCCGATATCCTTTTTCAAAAGTGGACACGATGACTCAAAGCCTTGTAATGTCCTTGGATAGTATGGTTGGATTGAACGGGGAAGGGAGAACGCAGGGAGAAACCGGCTGCTTGAAGGAGAGGGGCTTCAGCGGAGAAGCGAGACGCCACCTCTTTGAGATGTTTCTCTGCCGGAGGGGACATTAACGCGGCAGGGGTGCCGCTGTAACTGCCACCTTGATGACGCCGTCCAAACGGTTTTCGAAAATACGGTATGCCTCCTCGATCTCCTCCAGCGGGAATCGGTGGGTGATCAAGGGTGTGGTATCCAGCTTGCCCAGCTCGATCAGCCGCAGAATTTCCGCACAGTCGCAGCCATCTACCCCGCCTGTTTTGAAAACCAGGTTCTTGCCGTACATCTCCGGCAGCGGCAGCGTCTGCGGTTCATCGTACAGAGCTACCACTGTCACGACGGCATTGGGACGGGCGCAGCGCCATGCCAGCTCAAAGGTATTCTTTGCCCCTGCCACCTCCAGCACCACATCGGCACCACCGTGGCCGCTGTGCTCCCGGACGAAGCGCTCGCAGTCCTCCGGCGGGCACAGCAGTACACCGGGGGAATGCTTCCGCACAAAGGCTACCCGCACGGGATCCTTTTCGCAGAGGATTACCCGCTTTGGAGATTTTAGCAGAACGCACAGCAGGGTGCAGATGCCCGTGGGACCGGCGCCGATAATGAGAACGGTGTCCTCCGGAGTGATTTCCGAAATGCGTGCCGCCCAAAAGCCGGTAGCGAGGATATCGCCCACAAACAGCGCCTGCTCATCGGAAACGCTGTCCGGTATTTGATTCAGCCCCTGATCGGCATAGGGGACCCGCACATATTCCGCCTGCCCGCCGTCAATGCGGCAGCCCAGCGCCCAGCCGCCATGGGGGTCGGTGCAGTTATTGACCCAGCCGTGCCGGCAGAAGTAGCACTCTCCGCAGAAGGTTTCCACATTTACTGTCACGCGATCGCCGGGGTGCACGGTTTTCACCTCTGCTCCGACGGATTCCACGACGCCGACCATCTCATGACCGACCGTGATGCCGGGTACGGCGCGCGGTACCGAGCCGTGCTTGATATGCAGATCGCTGGTGCAGATAGACCCCAGCGTTACCCGCACGATGGCGTCACGGGGGCTTTGCAATACCGGCTTCGGCTTTTCCAAAAGGGCAAAGTGGTTGTGCTTTAAGTAGGTTAAGGCTTTCATGTTTTTCTCCAATCAAGGTTTTACAGGCGGCACCGGCGGCGCAGGCGGCTGGTAGCCGAAAGGGCTGCACCGCAAAGCAGAATGTTCCAAAAGAGTTGAGCACCGCCATAATAGCAGCAGGCGGGGACACATAAATAGTAGTGGAAGCCTTCGGATCTGTCAAGCGGAGAGGGTTATTCGTCCCATGCTGCGCGAAGGAACGCCTGCGGCGCGAGTCGGAGGAACTGTGCCATACGCAGGTATTGCAGCCCCAACCAGCAGCCCGGCTCCCGCCCGGACAGATAAACAATATGTGCGCACTGCCACAGCAGCTTTTTGGGCATCCATTGCTCCCGCTGCTCTGGGTCGGTGTGCCACAACCCCCTGCGGATCGCTTCCGCCTTCTCAAAGGCAATCTCCCTGCTGCACCCCTCCCGCCGCAGTAGGGCATACAGTCCCTCACGGGAATAAATGGGGTATTCCGCAAAGCTCCTTGCAAATTGATTATCCCACTGTAGCTTCTGATACAGGCTATCAAAGCAACTATCGTCCCCACCGGGTTTTGCGTAGCAGTTGCAGCAGCCGGTCAGGCAGTCCATGATCCCCCCGATGGTGGCCGGCTTTTGGCGGCACAGCAGTGCCCGCTCCGCTTTGGTGGGAATGTCGGTCGCTAAAATATCCCGCAGCAGCGTTTGAACCGGTTGTATGACCGGAAGCTCCGAAAAAAGAATTCCGCTTTCCCGCTGCAGCGCTTCCAACCGGTCCAAAAGCTCCGTCCGGTGCAGCCCGAGCGGGACCGGCACCTTATCCAGGTCGGTCACATCAATGCAAAGCACTCCGAATTCGTCACGGATTTTCAGCGTCTCCGGCATGGTGTCCATCGTTTTGCCCCGGGGCAGCACCACCATCCCATAGGACTCATACCTGTCATCAGAGTCCTCCCAGCAGGCGGCGGGCACTGCACACCTGCCCTGTTTGCGGTAGTGCTGTTCGATGACCCTGCAACCGGCGGGATAAAAGCCATTGGAAAACCAGTAGGCAGGAATGCCCTCCTCCACCCTGCGCTCGCTCCACTGCCGCCGCAGCGAAAAGCCGTCCCGCCGCAGCAGCCTCCCGCAATGGGGGCAGTTTGCCGGAGGCAGATCCAACCCTACTGCGACTCCCCTCGGCTCGGTGTAATAGCCGCAGGCGGTGCAGTAATAGTGTGCGGGCAGCGGGTTTAAGTCATGGTCACCCAGCAAATAGATAAGCATAGTGCCCTGAACAGGACTGGGCACATATATTTTGCTGAATAGCTTTTGGGCGGCATCACTGAGCTCCTTAAACAGCAGAAATTCATCAATGACGCTTTTCTTCGCTCTCTCCAGCAGCCGCATTTCACGGTGGTACCGCCACATAGCTGTGGGCGGCACTCCGGCGGGATACAGTTTTTCCAGTGCTGTGCGGCAGCAGCGCTGCAGGCAGATAAATGAATTGTGTACCGGCATCGTAATTCCTCTTTCTTTTGGGTGATGGGAAAAGTATAGCAAAACCCCCTGTACAGAGGGGTGTACAGGGGGTGAGGTCATTTGATGGGCAGACTGGCATCAATGCGGTGGTAGATGTTTTTTCCATTCTTTGTTTCGAGAAATTGATAGATACCGAGAAAACGGTAGGCATCTTCACCTCGCTCATTTTTGCTCTTGGCAAAAGTAATTCGAGCTCTTTCCGGAAAAGATACCTCTTTAATGTGGGAAGTGTGTTCATTATATTCGGTAATTGCAGACCAATCTGCGGATAACTCGTTGACCCAACCTTTTGATTGAGATTTTACTGTACCGTCATGCTGCTTGATCGCCAGCTTGGGGCACCAAATCATGATGTTATCTCCCACTTGAAAAAAGCACCGTTGAATTTTGTAGCCCTCTGGCTTACCAAAACATTTTTTGCATATCTCCGCTATCGTCTTAAAGGAAAATGTATCCTCGACACAAAGACTGCCGTGTTTTTTAATATGTTCCCATTTTTCTTCGGGAGAAAGCCATGGTTCCAAATGATTCCCCTGTCTTTCCACAAGAGAGCGAATTTCGCTTACAATCTCTCGAATATGGTCATGGAGAGCCTCGACATTTTGTGTTGCATCGACTCGACGAATGACCAGCCCGTCCTCGCTGCAAGAAGAAAGCGCCAGCATTAAATCAACTTCACGCTTGATGTCCCGCAGGGTGTTATCTTGATGGTAGGCTTCATCACACTCAATGCCATAATTGATTTGAGGGAAGTACAGATCGATTAAGGCATAGCCATTTGCCCTGCGAACATACTGCTGGGTGACTGGCTTGATATTAAGGTTATCTAACCGTCCCCAAATAGCATTGACAACATAGTTTTCCTTTTCCTTGTCCCTTGTGTGATGCGAGAACATTCGATACAGGTAGTCTCTTTTCCAGTCGTCTTGAACGGTTGCCACGCTGTGTTCCTCCTCATTTTACATATTTATTTTTACCGATGCTCTCCACAATCTCGTCCCTTAGCCAGAGGGGCTGTAGGATCTCCACATAGGGCAGGTACTGCAGCGCCCAGAACTTGACGCCGCGGGGCGGGACGGTGAGACTGACGGTAAGGGTTTTCTCATCTTCCTCGGTCAGCAGGATATCGTTGCCGAAGCGGTCAATAATATCGTCAAGGATCCAGCGGTCACAGCGCATAACAATGCGCTCCGGGGCGCCGACATAAGCATAAACGGCGTCCTGCGCCTCCTGCCGGATCGCAGGATGATCGCTGCGGGGCGCCTCCAGCAGGCGGATATTTGCCATGCGGTCGATGCGGAACAGACGGGTTTGCGCCACATCGTCCGGCACGCAGATGAGGTAATAATGTTCATTGAGGTAGGCCATCTCATAGGGGCTTACGGTGTGGCGGTTGGTGACATGCTGTTTTTTATCCAGACCGTAGTGCAGGTAATCCATCTGCACTTTTTTCTTTAGGGTAATGGCTTCGTCCAGCTGCTCAATGTTCCAGAATACCTGCCGGTTATTGGTCTTATGCTGCTGCCGGGCGATGGTTAAATGGCGGTACTTTTTGCGTTGGTGGCAGCTTAACAGCTTTTGCAGCTTCTGCACCAGTTGTTCCGTCTGTCGTGCAGAGATGAAGGGAAACGCATAGACGGCATCGGTCAGCAGCAGAATCTCCGACTGCTCCAACGGGCGGCTGCGCAGATAATAGCCCACACCGTTTTCCTCGTAGACGGAGAGATCGTAGCCCAGCCCGATGAGCAGCGCTGCGGCGGCGTAGATTGTCCGGCGGTCCGGCTTGATGCCATAGATGACCTGCATTTTGGCGATGATTTCCCGCATTGGCAGAATGTGCTCCGCATCGGAATACTCCTGCAGGATCTCCAACAAACAAATGGCATAGGCTTTTTCACTCAGCATGGCAGACTCCTTTTCACTTCAATCCGGGCCACTTCTCCCAGCTTGCGCAGGTGGAACTTTGGGGGCGTTGGCTCCCCCGATGGGGGCTTTTGGTGCTGCCGCATCGACCGCTGCTGGCGGTCGGCATGACCTGAAAGCCTCCTGCAACGGAATTCCGGTTGCCTCCCCAATGGGCGCAGGTGGCACACACTTTGTTTGCTCTCGAATAACAGCTCATAAAGATTCTCCTTTCCAAATTATAGCACCTACGGCGGTGCTTGTATAGAGGATAGCACGGGAGGGTGTGCAGAAGAATGCACAGCGGAAAATGATTCGAACAGCGCCGAGGCTGCCTTCATTGATGAGAGCAACGGAGCGACGGCTTTTGTGCGGAGGGGCGGTATGATGATTTAATGGATTTTTAACGCTTGTCCACTTGCAAAGCAGGGGAGAAAATGATTATACTAATACCAACGAGAGTTCCTGTTTTCGACAGAAGATGTCTTTAGCGGAAAAACGGGGACTCTTTTATGCCGGCTTTGATTTTGGGGAGGACAAGATGGTATTTTCCAGCCTGCTGTTTGTGTTTTTGTTTCTGGCGCTGAATCTGGTTTCGCAGGCGGCGCTGCAGGGAGTACGAAAAAAGAATATTGCCATGCTTATTTTCTCCATGGTCTTTTTCAGCTGGGCGGGGCCGAGGTACGTCGTTCTGCTGCTTTTGGATACTGCGCTGTGCTGGTTCTTTGCCGTACGCATCGAGCGGGAACCGAAGCGCAAAAAGCTGTACCTTACGCTGTGCGTGGCGCTGGTGCTGCTGGTGCTGGGCATCTTCAAATACACCGGCTTTCTGCTGGAAAACCTGCAAAGCCTGTTTGGCGTGCCGGAGCTGATCCCGGAGATCGTGCTGCCCATCGGCATTTCGTTCTACACCTTCCAGCTGATCAGCTATGTGGTGGACGTGTACCGCGGCGAGGTGCAGGCACAGAAGAAATACTGGCTGCTGCTTCTGTACGCAGCCTGTTCCACCAGTGCATTGCCGGCCCCATTGTGCGCTACCGCGACGTGGCGCAGGACATTGATACCCGCCGGGTACTGCCGGAGGAGGTGAGCCGCGGAGTGAGCCGCTTTACCGTGGGGCTTGCCAAAAAAGCGGTGCTGGCAAACTCGGTGGCGGTGCTTGCCGACCGTTGGCTGCCCATGACGGCGGAGGGCATTGCCGCCGTTCCGACGGCGGGACTGTGGCTGGGCGGGCTGTGCTATATGCTGCAGATCTATCTGGACTTTTCCGCCTATTCCGATATGGCGATCGGCATGGGGCTGATGTGCGGTTTTCATTACAAAGAAAACTTCAACTATCCCTATATTGCCTCCTCCGTGACCGATTTCTGGCGGCGGTGGCATATCTCACTTTCCACCTTCTTCCGCGATTATGTGTATATTCCGCTGGGTGGCAACCGGTGCAGCAGGGCACGGCAGCTTCTTAATCTCTTTATTGTATGGGGACTGACGGGACTGTGGCACGGCGCTTCCTGGAACTACGTGCTGTGGGGGCTTTACTTTTTCCTGTTCCTTGCGGTAGAAAAATTCCTGCTGGGGGAGCGGCTGCAAAAAATCCCGTCGGCGGCGCGGCACATTACCGTTCTGATCATCGTGTATTTCTGCTGGATCATCTTCCGCTTCCGTGATGCGGCGGCGCTGGGCATGGCGCTGCGCGGACTTTTGGGCGGCGGGGCGGCAGTTGCCAATATGACGGTAGGACTGGCACTCAAGAACAACATCTTCCTGCTGCTGGTATCCTGCATTGCCTGCACACCACTGGCGGCAAAGCTGTGGCAGCGCTGGAAGGACGCTGCCGGTGGGAATGAGGTTTTTGCCGGCAACCGCCTGCTGCGGAGCGCTGCGGCGGTATGGGAAGCCGCACACCCCGTTCTTTTACTGGTGCTTTCTGCCATGGCGCTGGCGGGGGACAGCTATAACCCGTTCCTGTATTTCCAGTTTTAAGGGGGAGGAGAGCTGCGATGAAACGAAATGATTGGCAGGATAAGATCCGACCCGTTAAGCTGGCGGTTTTCTTCGGGACGCTGGCAGCGCTGTGTTTGATCGGGATCTTTCTGCCGCGACCCGATGAAAGTGAAATAGAAAAACGAAAGCTGACCGAGTTCCCCCGCTTTACATGGGGAAGCTTTTGGGACGGAAGCTGGTTTTCCGGCATTGATACCTGGTATGCCGATACCTACCCGCTGAGGGAGGCTTTGATTGCCGGAAATAAGGCGGTGCAAAGCCTGTACGGAGTCCGCTCCGAGGTGATTGTCGGCGGAGAAAACCAGGGCGAGGTGATCCCGGACATCGGGGAAGGGAAGGGCGAGCTGCCCACCCTGCCGCAGGACGATCCGGAACAGAAAGAGGAGGAGCCGCCCCGCGACGGGAATGTAAATGCCGACGGTGAGATGATCAGCGGTATTTTTGTCAGCGATAATGTAGGCTACGGGCTGTACTACTTTGTGCAGAAAAATGCCGACTGGTATGCGGCGATCCTGAACGAGATGGATAAGCGGCTGGAGGGCAGGGCACAGCTGTATAGCCTGATTGCCCCCATCAACGGCGGCGTACTGCTGAGCGACGCACGGCAGCAGGAGCTGCATGTCAGCGATCAGCGGGAGTCGATTCGATATATTTACAGCCGCATGGCGGAAGATATTAAAACCGTGGAGGTTTTTGATGCGCTGCGGGCACATGTCGATGAATATATTTATTTCCACACCGACCACCACTGGACGGCACTGGGCGCCTACTATGCCTACACCCAATACGCTGCGGCGGCAGGGCTGACGCCCCACACGCTGGAGCAGTTTGAAAAGGTGGAATACCCCAACTTCCTCGGCACCTATTATTCCGTCAGCGGCATTACCTCACTGGGCGCCAATCCCGATACCGTGATTGCCTACAAGCCGATGGGCACCAACAAAATGAAGATGACCATGCCGAATGGCGAGGTTTATGACTGGTTTGTGGTGAATGATGTTTCGACCTACGGCAGCAGTATGAAGTATGGCACCTTTGCGGGCGGCGACCAGCCCTATAATGTGGTGGAGAACCCTGAAATTACAGACGGTTCGGCGTGCCTTGTCATTAAGGACAGCTACGGCAATGCGCTGATTCCCTATCTGGTAGACCACTACCAGTACCTGTACTGGGTGGACTTCCGGCACTATAAAGGCTCGATCTACGACCTTGTGGAGGAAAAGAACATCAAAGATGTCCTTGTGCTGCAACAGATCTACAATACCGGCGACAGCGGCGCACTGAAGAAATTGCAGGCCTTTGCCGAGCGCTGATGCAAAAATGAAAAGGGGCTGTCTTACTGAGACAGCGCAAAAAATATGAAGCCCGACTCCTGCGCAGAGTCGGGCTTCGGCGTATTATTGATGTATGAAAAAGAATAAGACGCAAGCAAGACGGTGTGTTTGACAGCTTGTTTTTTCACTGTCTCTCACAGAGGGGGCATATCCCTTTAATCAACCTTTTAGATCATAATTATTTTTGGCTTTTTCCTCGCCATAAATACCCCAGAGATCAAGAGCAACTCGAAGCTCCTCATTGTCAGTTTTTGCTTCCTGAAGGGTTTTGCCGCTCATAACAGCATCAATCCCCTGACGGAAAGCTCTTGCCCCGGCTGCCGGTCCCATCGGATGTCCATGAATGGCTCCACCTGCAGCAATCATGACATCTTTGCCAAACTTGTTAATGATATCTTCAATATGACCCGGAGTGGTACCTCCGCCGGGCATAGCAAATACCGGCTTGATATGCCCAAGCGGCTGAGTCATCTTATAACCTGCGGATACAAAGGAATCCATCGACATAGGGAATTTCCCGTATGGTGAAAGTGTGATGACCATATCCAGACCCGCCAGTCTGGGGAGTACGGCTCCAATAAGGTTGATGCTCATTCCCGACCATGGCGATTCGTAAACTGCTCCTGTATAGTCAGAGTGGGCAAGAATAGGAACATTGATATTGGGGTCATCTGCAAGCATTCTGGCTGCGTCAAGACCGATGGTATTGTAGTTAACCAATAACGCATTACCACCATTTTCTATTACAGCCATAGCATTACGCTTGAGGTTCTCGGTTCTATCTGTGATATTGAATGCGTACAGTGTCTTTTCACCTTTCACCTTGTCAGCTTGCCGGATTGCCGGCATAACAGCTTTTACACGGTCTACAAGGGGGCAATGAGGAGGGTTACTTACAAGTTCGTCATCTTTGATAATATCTACTCCGCCCACTGCTGCTTCATAGGCAAGCTCGGCAGTTTTCTGAGGGGAAAGACCTGTACAGGGTTTAATCATATTATTTAAGAGAGGTCTGTCGTAAACGCCAAGCAAGTCTCTGATTCCCTGAATGCCGAACTTCGGCCCTTTGTATTCTGCGAGGTAGCTTTTGGGGAATTCAAGGTCAAGAAGCTTAACTTTCCCCGACGAGGAAATGTTCCCGATTACTGTGGAGAGAAGCATAGCCATTGATGAACCGAAATTGGTTGCCGGGTAAGCGATTCTGATGATAAAGTTTCTTTCGTTAACACCATCAGGAACGCCGATTTGGTATGCAGGCGCCTCATAAACACCAATGACACGCCCAATGGAACGCTCTCTTACTTCATGCGTTTCTCCGGGTACCTTTAGCCACGTTCCGCAGGTCTGCTCTATAGCTAATGCTGCGCCAAATTTTAAAGCGTTGGTATTAACAGGCGTTCCGCAATAATAAGTTGCGATCACAAAACGATCTGCATCAAGGGCTTCAGGATATTGAACAACAATTGGATCGATATACATTTTATTTCCCTTTCATGATAAAGAAATTTTTTTAAATTCTCTTGTGGTTTCTATAACAGCAGATTCAGTAGGGATTCTCTCTCCGCTTGAACCAGATGCATATCCTACCGCTTCTGTATGATGGATTGAATAGGCAGCTGTATCAGGATCTGCAAATGGGCCGCCATGAGTCAGAACCATGACATCCGGATTTTCTTTCTTTGCTGCATAGATCATCTGACGAACGGCATCAGTTGCTTCCTCCAGGGAGATTGTTTTGTTGGCTCCAGACAAGCCGCCGCTGGTCACACCGATCATGGCGCCGATTACATCGGCTCCGGCTGCGGCCATTCTGGCAGCCTCTTCATTTGACATAGCCCATGCCACAGAGAAAAAATTGTTTTTATGTGCGGCCTTTATCAGTTCAACCTCTCTTGAAAAACCAACTCCTGCACGTTCCAGCTGCTCGGAAAAATATTTTCCGTAAAGACCTGAAAAGGGCTCATTATTGACGCCTGAAAAGCCACAGTTTTCCAGCCTTTTGATAATTGAGTCAAAATCCACACTTGGATCATGGGCGCCAATTCCGGCGATGCAAGGTGTTGATTTTACAACGGGCAGAATGCTTTTTGCCATATCGAATGTATGCTTATTGCAATCGCCATATGGAAGCCATGCTAATATAGACGGCTGCCCGTGCATGCGAAATATGGCAGTTGAATATATCCCTATAAGATCAGCCCCGCCCTTTTCTGCACACTTCGCAGTTAAACCCGTTCCTGCTCCGAACATAAGGATCGAATGGCCTTGCTGTATCTGCTTACGAAGACGGTCAAGCACCTCCTGCCTTGTGTATTGCATAGAGCCCTACCTCCTTTACAGGGAATATACTTTTGTTCCGTATTTTTTGCCTTTCTTCCATGTTCCTTGCAGCATGTCATAGAGGATACCGGACATCAAGTCAGAAAACTCCGGCTCATTCATATGATAATCGGCAATAAGTACTTCCAGATTGTCTTTGTTAAGATCAATATTTTCTTTGATTCCCTGCACATATCTGCGGCTTCTTAATGACCATTCAGGTTTTTCAGGATCAGAGATCCATGAAGGGCCTTCCGCCGGTCCTGCCCAGCCGAGCGCTTTATCAGGTGTGCGTATATCACAGGCTCCCCACCCCTTCATGGGAATGCAGAGTACTGATGGACCTTTTGCACCATTAAGCTTGCCAGCCATATCTTTTGCGATTTCATAAGCTTCCTCTGGGGTAACGCTTACACAGGTTACACTTGTGTTATGCTTATAAAGATTACGGACATTGTTTTTGACATCTTCGATATAGTGTTCGGGAACAGATTCAAGGGTTCCGAAATTTAATAAGTCCAGCCCACCGGGTGCAACAACCTGCGGAATTCCTTTTTTGGAAGCTGCGGTAAGACGGTTAGGCCCTGCTGAGAGCACTCCTCCGTATAACTCGTCAGCGATCTCGTGAGTAGTTATATCCAGAATACCCTTTACATACCCGTCCTCGATCATTTCTTCCATGGAAATACCGCCGGTTCCAATGGCATGATTTATGATTACATCATAGCCTTTATCTTCGAGAAAGGCTGATCCGCGCAGTACGCATGGAGTGGTTACGCCAAACATCATGCAGCCGATAAGAGGCTTGTCATCTTTGGCGGATACTTTAGGCGCATTTGCCATCCCTGTTATGCAGTAGGCTGCGTTTGTAAGAATCTGCTTGGTAAGGCTGTTAAGCCCTGCTTCTGCTATCGGGTACATAAGGCACATATCTTTTGTTCCAACATACGGCCTTACATCTCCTGATGCCATTGTTGTAAGCAGCAATTTAGGAACTCCCAAGGGGAGGGATTGCATTACTGCAGATGAAATAGCCGCTCCCATGGAGCCGCCGTAGCTAATAATTCCATCTATTCCACCATCGGCATATAACTTCGCAACATACTTTATAGCTGCTTCCGTAACCCAGGCTGCTGCCTGATGGCGATCCTCCTTGAAGAGATCTTCAGGAGTTCTTCCGGTAATAGCCAGGATTTGACTGAGCCCGATATCTGCCCATCCGGTTTCTTTTCCAACACTAAGCTCCATGATTACCGGCTCGCCTCCGGCAGCTTCTACCTGCCTGGCGATGTATTTTATTTCCTCACCCTTTGTATCCAGAATTCCGGCACATATAATCTTTTTCTTCATATATACCTCCATTTTCTGTATGAAACTGCATCTGCGGGCAAAATAAGTATTTTGCCCGCAGAGCCGTTTTTGTAATGCAATACTAGTTCTTACCGATTTTCTTTGACTTAAATTCTTTCACGGCATTTTCAAGAGGTTTCTCAACAGGAATTCTTTCAATGCTGGAAGCACCAAGGAAACCAACAGCCTCTGTATGGCCGTAAATATAAGCAGTATCTTCCGGACCGGAAATAGGACCACCATGAGCAAAAATCATAATGTCAGGATTTCCTTTTTTAGCTGCTGCAGTCATTCTGTTGATAAGATCTGCACATTTCTCAAGAGATACTTCCTCGGAGTATTTGGAACCGATAGCGCCACCTGTTGTAAGACCCATATGGCAGATCATTACATCAAGTCCAGCGTTACCGACCATTGCAGCCTCTTCTTCATTAAATGCATAACCGATTGTGAAAAGCCCAAGCTCTTTTGCTTTGATAAGAGTCTCGATTTCTTTGCCGTAGCCCATCCCCGTGTCTTCGAGCTCTTTACGATATCTCCCATCGATAAGACCAACGGTAGGAAAGTTCATTACAGCAGAAAACCCGATGTTGATCAAATCTTTCAAAAACGCTTCCATCACGCGTGTCGGATCGCTTCCGCAGATACCGGCGATCATCGGAGCTTCTTTAATCTGAGGGAACACTCTGTTTGCAAGCTGCAATACGATATCATTAGCATTGCCGTAAGGCATAAGACCTGCAAGGGAACCGTTACCATCCATACGATAGAGGCCCGAGTTGTAAACACCTATTAAATCTGCTCCGCCTCTTTCAGCAAATTTTCCTGAGATACCGGTTCCCGCGCCTGCAATTACTACAGGACTTCCTGTTTCAATTGTCTTTTTGAATCTCTCCACAACTTCATTTCTGGTATAATGCTTAGCCATTTTTTTACCTCCTATGTTTTTTTATTTGACCATGCAGATGGGCAAATTAATAGCAGAAGCTATTTGATATGGCACATCTTACCTGATCATTTGTTTCTTCCCATATTTATGATAAAATAGACTTTGCTATTTGAGTATATAAAAAATTCTTTCAATATAATATGCCAATATTACGAATGCAAATCATGTGTAATTATTAAAGAAATAATTTTCAATATTAAAGCGCTTCTTAAAAAATGTTATACTTATATAGTGGTCTTATTGTGTAGTCGGCATGTTATAAAGGAGGATTTTATGTATTATGTAGATTATCACATGCATTCTTCTCATTCTCCCGATTGCGGCGAGCCCCCGGAAAACCAAATTCTATCAGCGATCAGCAAAGGGATAGATGAGATATGTTTTACCGATCATATAGAGCTTGGCTTTTCTGACTGGAACTATCGTGAGATGGACATAGACCGTTACATGAATGATATAAGGGAATTCCAAGAGAAGTACAAACAAATTAAGATAAAAATAGGAGCGGAAATAGGTATTTCCTGTTCGGACCGCGATTTGGACAGAACAATGGAAATTGTAAATAGCCACTCCTTTGATTTTGTAATTGCATCTGCTCACAGAATTGAAAATATAAATGTATTTAATTCATCCTTCTATGAAGATGACCGTTTTCAGGATTTTTGCAAAAAATATATAGTGGTATTATTGCAATCTCTAGAAAAAACCAGCGACTTGGTGTATAATAGTGTAGGACATATAGACCTGCCCATAAAGCCTGCATGCAGGATAATTCCGGATTTTCCTTACAAAGAATTTAAGTACGAATATGCTGTCAGTGAGATTGATGAACTCTTAAAATATATTATTTCTCACGGAAAATGCCTGGAAATCAATACAGCATCATGGCTGCTTCCAAACGGTGCAGTTCCTGAATGCAAATGGCTTAAACGGTACGCGGAGCTTGGCGGACAGTATGTCACGATCGGATCAGATGCTCACATGAAGCAAGCCGTGGGAAACAATTTTGACAAAGCGGTAGATTTGGCACGCTCATCAGGGATAAAATATCTTGCGGTTTATAATAAAATGGAGCCGGAATTCATTTCATTATAATTCTGATGAACCCGGCGTTTATTTGGTCACATAAAAGCAGGGAGGTGTCGAAAGCGATGCAGGGCGAAGTTTACAATCAATCCATATGCCTTGTAATAAAGGTAGCAAAAATGTATTATAGTGACCATATGTCTCAGAAAGAGATTTCCGAAATACTGAATATCTCACCGCCTACGGTTTCGAGACTTTTAAAGAGAGCCCGTGATGAGAAAATCATACGATTTGATATGCCAGATGAAATCAAAGAGTGCATCCATCTGGAATCATGCCTGGAAGAAAAGTTTGATCTTGATGAAATTATTGTTGTGCCGACATGTACTTTATATGAAGCGTCTCCCATAGAGGTTAAAAGAGCGGTTGCTCTTGAGGGTGCCAGATATCTTGAACGAAGCATTGTACCGGGAGATATTTTGGGGATTGCCTGGGGAGGCACTATGTATGAACTTATCCAGTATCTCAATCCTTGCCGGAAGAAAAACACTTCTTTTATAACGCTTCATGGATCTATAACGAGCTGTAACAGTAAACTGGAGGTTAATTCTCTGGTAAATCGTATCGCTATGGCTTATGGAGGTTCAAAATATGTGACGGAAGCTCAAGGGCTGCTCTCATCAGAGGAAGATGTTGAAAAACTTAAAAAGACAGAAGAGCTTGCCAGACTTTTCTCAATTTATAACAAAATAAGCATTTCTGTCAGTGGTATAGGTTCTTTTTATCCTGAGCAGACCTCTCCTTTATCTCAGCTTTCCTATTTGTCCGAAGAAGATTTTAATATGCTGATGGAATATAAACCTTACGCCGATATCATGCTGCGCTTCCTGGATAAGGACGGCAACGAGTGCTGCCATGAGCTGTCAAAGAGAACGCTCGCAATCGATTTAGATGTATATAGACGAATTCCTAAAAAAATAATAGTTGCTTCCGGCACTCATAAAGGATATTCTCTCAAGGCGGTGCTCCAGGGAAAGCTGGCCAATGTTCTTATAGTGGATTATAATCTGGCATCTAAGCTTATGGCAATAAGTGAATAGTTGTATTTATTTCCACACCGACCGGCACTGGACGCCAATCCCGATACGCTGTTGCTGTGGCGGTCAACCACTGGTCCTGTCCTTTAGTTGGCTGGAGCTTGAGTTGTACTGTGAGATTCATGGTTGCTTCGCCTCTTTTCTGCTCTGATTATATCGGAAAATGGAATGAATGCAAACATATGTTCGAATACGGTCGTTGAAAACAACATATTTGCGCCTTATATCCCCATGGCTAAAGCGAGGGGCTTTACGGCGCATTTGGTAAAAAAGGGGCTGCCTCATTTTGAGACAGCCGCTTTTTTACAGTAGAGTGGGTATGACGGGAAATCAATCGGTGATGGGGGTGAAAACATTATCCTTGCTGGTTTCGGCAACGATATCGGTGAGATAGAAGGTTGCCTGAACCTGACCGGTCTGCTCGTTATACAGCTTGCGCAGGCTGGGAGAGACCTCAAACATATGCGCCTGTACCTCGGGACGCATATCAAAGTTGGCAACGCCCTTGACGCGGATAAAGCTGCCGTCGGGGTTCATGGCGCAGATCTCGATATTGGGATTTGCCTTGACCTGCTTATAGCTTTCCTTATGGGTGCCCATGCCGAAGTACAGCTTATTCTCAAAAATCATCATAAAGCCGAAGGGGCGCACGCGGGGCTTATCGCCATCGCAGCTTGCAAAGAAAAAGCCGTTGCATTCTTTGAGATAATCATAGATTTTCTGAATTTTGCTCATAGTAAATTCCTCCTGATAGATGGTACTGCCTTTTCTTAATAAGGCCTGTTTATATGGTAACACAAGAAAACAGGTTCGTCAATGCACGCAAAATGCAGGAAAGGAACACGATAAATTGCACAAAAATAAATTTTGCGGGAAGCGGCGTGTCGCTCATTGGCGCACACAAAGGAGCAAAAAACAAACACAGTAAAAAACACTTTAGCGAAATGAAGGACGGCTTGCAAAAATGAGCCGTCAAAATGCACAAGAGAAATGCTTTTCAATAAGCAACCCGACGAAAATGCATGAAAAAAATAGTAGGCAAGAGGGAATTCGGTTGCTATAATACTACTAATATCTTTCTATGGCGCACAAGTGTATGCCGTCGGAGGTAAAAACTCATTATTCCATAAGGAGGAATAAACGATGAAAAAACTAATCGCAATTCTGCTTTGCATGGTCATGGTCCTTTCCATGGTAGCCTGCGGCGGCGAGAAGAACCCCACCACCACCGATGAAAAAGTCATCACCATCGGTGTGTTTGAACCCACCTCCGGGCAGAACGGCGCCGGCGGCAAGAAGGAGATCCTCGGAATCCAGTACGCTCATTCTTTGTATCCCACCGTTACCATTAACGGGGAAGAATACAAGATTGAGCTGACCTATGCCGATAACCAGTCCGACTCCGCCAAGGCGCCCACCGCTGCCCAGCAGCTGGTTTCCAAGGGCGTTGCCGCCGTTCTCGGCACCTACGGCTCCAGCTGTGCGATTGCCGGCGGCCCCTACTTTGAGCAGGCCAAGATCCCCGCGATCGGCACCTCCTGCACCAACCCGCAGGTTACTCAGGGCAATGACTACTACTTCCGCGTCTGCTTCATTGACCCGTTCCAGAGCGTAGCCGACGCCCAGTTTGCTAAAAAGCAGGGCGTGACCAAGGCTGCTGTCATTACCGAGGCCGGTGACGACTACTCCGCCGGCCTGGGCACCTATTTTGTAAAGGCGTTCGAGGCGCTGGGCGGCGAGATCGTTGAGGTCAACTTCCAGACCGGCGAGACCGACTTCTCCGGCACCATGGCAAGCCTGGCTTCTCAGGGCATCGAGGCAATCTTTGCCCCCACCTCCATCGAGACTGCTCCCTTTATTATCAAGCAGGCGCGTGAAGCCGGCATCAACGGCTGCATTCTCGCCTCCGATACCTGGGACGATGTTTCCATCATTCAGCGTGTTGTTGAGGCAGGCGCCTCCATTGACGGTGTTTACTTCTCTACCTTCTTTATTGAGGGTGACGACACCAACCCTGCTGCCAATGCCTTTGCTGAGGGCTTTAAGGCTTGGCTGAAGGAGGATTCCGCCCGCCTGACCGATAACTCCAACAGTGAGGAGATCTCCGCCGTGACCGCTTGCGGCTACGATGCTTACATGGCGATCTACTACGCACTGGAGAAGGCGCAGTCCACCGACGGCGAGACCCTGCGTAATGCGCTTGCCGCACTGGATGTTCCCGGCTTGGTGACCGGCGACCTGAAGTTCGATGAGAACGGCGATGCAGTGAAGGGCTACGCCATCATTAAGACCGCCACGACCGAGGGCTTTGTCTTTGCCGATTCCGTTAAGATTGAGCAGTAACGATCAGATACAAGCTGTGGCAGCATGACAAAATGCTTTGGCTGCGCGGCGAGGAGGAGCCTTCGGGCTTTCCTCCTCGCTGCGCTTGCCGCCGTTTACAGCGGCGCTCTTTGCGGGGGCTTTGACTTTGATACGTGAGAACCCCGGCAAAGGGGACCGCAGGACCTTTTTTCGGCAGATCCTTTATTTATGGAGGCAGTAATATGCATGACTTTACCTACTACGCCCAGATCCTTATATCGGGACTGACCATCGGCAGCCTGTATGCGCTTATCGCCATCGGCTACACAATGGTTTATGGGATCCTGCGTCTTATCAACTTTGCCCACGGCGATATGTTTATGGTTGCGGGCTTCATTATGATCTATATCACAAGCTGGAGCAGCGGCTTTTTGGGTGCCGGCAGCATTGCCGTCGGCTTGATCCTGACGCTGATTTTGACAGTGGTGCTGGGCGTGATGATTGAAAAGGTGGCATATAAGCCGCTGCGCTCCGCCCCCAGAATGTCGGTTATGATCTCCGCCATCGGTGTTTCCTACCTGCTGCAGAATCTTTCCACCTATGTCACCGGCGGTTTGGCACAGGCATACCCCAATATTCCGTGGCTACGAACCGAAATCCAGATCGGCGGAATTACCGTGCGCCGGCTGGCGATTCTGACCCCGGTGCTGACGATCCTGCTGGTCATCGCGCTGGTCGTCGTGATCAAGCACACCAAGATGGGTATGGCGATGCGCGCAGTAGCGAAGGACTTTGATACAGCGCAGCTGATGGGCATTCGCATCGACCGGATCATTTCCATCACCTTTGTGATCGGCTCCTTCCTTGCGGCGGTCGGCTCCATCTTGTATTTCAGCTACATCGGGCAGGTCAGTCCCACCATCGGCGCTATGCCGGGACTGAAATCCTTTGTAGCGGCGGTGTTCGGCGGCATCGGCTCGGTGCCCGGCGCAGTCATCGGTTCCTACATCATCGGTATCTGCGAGACATTCATCAAATCCAATCAGAGCATATCCATCTTCAGCAATGCCTTTACCTTTGCGCTGCTGATCATTATTCTTCTCATCAAGCCTAACGGTCTGTTCGGAGAGAAACTGAAGGAGAAGGTGTAAACGATGAAAAACAAAAAAATACGCAACCTGTTCTGCTCCCTCCTTCTTGCCGCAGTGCTGCTGGTGCTGCTGCTGTATATTGATAACAGCCCCTTAAAAAGCTCGATGCTTTCCACGGTGCTGCAAAAGGGCGCTATTTATGCACTGCTGGTCGTCTCCATGAACCTCTTAAACGGCTTTACCGGACTGTTCAGCCTGGGGCAGGCGGGCTTTATGCTGCTGGGCGCCTACACCTATGCGATACTCACCATTCCGGTGGCGCAGCGCATCAATGTTTACCAGTACTTTGACGGCGGCATCGTGCAGTTCCAGATGCCGCAGATCCCCGCGCTGGTGATAGCAGGTCTGGTGGCAGCGGTCTTTGCCGCCCTCATCGGGGCGCCGGTACTGCGGCTGAAGAGCGACTATCTGGCAATTGCCACCCTCGGCTTTGCCGAGATCATTCGTGCGGTGATCCAGTGGGAGAAGCTGGGCCCTTTGACCAACGCCTCCAATATCCTGCGGAAATTCACCGGCTACAACAGCATTTTGTTCCCGTTCATCGTTTCCGGCATCTGCATTGCCCTCATTGTGCTGCTGATCAACTCCACCTATGGGCGGGCGTTCAAGGCGATCCGTGAGGACGAGATCGCAGCGGAGGCAATGGGCATCAACCTGATGAAGCACAAGATGCTGTCCTTCTGCACCAGCAGCTTTTTCGCCGGCATCGGCGGCGCCCTGCTTGCCATGTTCCAGTTTAATGCCCACGCCAAGAACTTTACCACCGCTATGACCTATGAGATCCTGCTCATCGTTGTGATCGGCGGGATCGGTTCCATTACCGGCTCCATTCTCGGTTCCTTTTTGTATGTGGCATGCAGCGAATGGTGGCTGCGCTTTTTGGATAACCCCACCGTCATCGGCACCTTTAAGGTTCCGCTGCTGGGACACGGCTTCCGTATGGTGGTGTTCTCAGTGGTCATTATGGTCATTGTGCTGTTCTACCGGCAGGGCTTAATGGGTACAAGGGAATTCAGTTGGGACGCCATCTTTGCTTTTTTCGGAAAGATCGGCAGATCCCTGAAAAATCTGTCTGCCGGCAAAAAAACAGTGAAAGGCGGTGCGGTTCATGAGTAACTCCGTTCTGAAGCTGGAAAATGTCACAATGCAATTCGGCGGCGTAGTTGCCGTGGACGACCTTTCCATGGAAGTGCGGGAGGGGGAAATCGTTGCGCTGATCGGGCCGAACGGCGCAGGGAAGACAACGGCATTCAATGTGGTAACAGGGGTATATGCCCCCACCAACGGCTGCCTGTACCTTGATGGCAAGCCGTACCTTAGGGAGCACCCCACCGGACGCGGCAAGCGGGAATATCTGGGCAGCGATGCCGAGAAATTTGCGGATAAGCCTGCGCTGCGCAAAACGCCGGACCAGATCACCAAAATGGGACTGGCACGCACCTTCCAGAATATTCGGTTGTTCGGCAACCTGACGGTTTTTGAAAATGTCCTGATTGCCAAGCACATGCACGCCAAGGGCGGCTTTTTCGCAGCGGCGCTTCATTTGAACTGCAAAGAAGAAGCCCGTATGCGCCGCGAAGCAATGGAGCTGCTGGAGATTGTGGGGCTGAAGGAGCTGAAGGACGAGACCGCCAGCAATCTGCCCTATGGTCAGCAGCGCAAGCTGGAGATTGCCCGTGCGTTGGCAACAGACCCGCGGCTGCTGATTCTGGACGAACCGGCAGCGGGCATGAACCCGCAGGAAACTGCGGAACTGACCGGATTTATCCGCGAGATCCGGGAAGAATTTCATCTCAGCATTCTGCTCATTGAGCACCATATGAACCTTGTTATGGATATTTCCGACCGGATCTATGTGCTGGAATTCGGCAAGCTGATCGCCGAGGGAATCCCCGAGGCGGTGCAGATGGATCAGCGGGTCATAGAAGCGTATTTGGGGGTGGATCTCGATGCTTAAGGTACAGGAGCTGCAGGTTAATTATGGCGGGATCCGTGCTGTCAAGAACATCTCCTTTGAGGTGCCGGACGGCAGCATTGTCACGCTGGTAGGCGCCAACGGCGCCGGAAAATCCACCACGCTGCGAACCATTGCCGGTCAGGTCAAGGCGCAGGCAGGCTCCATCACCTATAATGGCGAGGAGCTTTTGGGAAAGCCCAGCGATGAGATCGTCAAGCGCGGCATCACACTGGTGCCGGAGGGACGACGGGTCTTTCCCGATATGACGGTGCTGGAGAACATGAAGATCGGCGCCTATCTGCGGCGGGAAAAGCTGGATAATGATATAGAATGGTGCTATGAGCTGTTCCCCCGTCTGAAGGAACGCCACTGGCAGCTTGCCGGTACGCTTTCCGGCGGCGAGCAGCAGATGCTGGCGGTTGCCCGTGCGCTGATGAGCCGTCCCAAGCTGATGATGATGGACGAACCATCGCTGGGTTTGGCACCGCTGATCGTGCGGGATATTTTCCAGATCATAAAGGAAATCAACAAGCAGGGCGTTACGATCCTGCTGATTGAGCAGAACGCCAATATGGCGCTGCATACCGCCGATAAGGGCTATGTAATGGAAACCGGCGAAATCATTCTGGAGGGCGCCGGATGCGAGCTTCTGGAAAATCCGGTGATCCGCGAAGCATATCTCGGCAAATAGAATAGCGCTTCCCCATGAGTTTTACTCGTGGGGAATTTTTGCGGCAGGGGGACTTTGCAAAGAGGACATAAAATGGTATGATTATCTTAAAGTGAGAGGGGAGGGGAAGCCCGTATGCAGCCGATCGAGCGAGATGAGACCTATACCAAATGGGAACAGGACGCCATAACGATGCTGCTGCTGCATCTTTCGGCGCTGCTCATCTGTTTGTACCTTGGGCGGCTGGGTTACGTTGAGGACACCGCACCGGTCATCTTTGTACTGGCGGTCTTTCTCACCGGCTTTTTTACCGACGGCTATTTGTGGAGCCTTTTGGGATCGCTGCTTTCGGTGTTCGTGGTCAATTATTTTTTTACCGAACCGTACTCAGAGCTGAGCTTTTCGGGGCCGGGGTATCCCATTACCTTTGTGACCTTGTTTGCGGTAGGAATTCTTACCGGAACCATGACGGTGCGCAGCCGTGACCAGCAGCGCCTGCGGGCGGAAAACGAAAAGGAACGCACCCGCGGCAACCTGCTGCGCGCAGTCAGCCATGATTTGCGCACACCGCTGACGGCGATCTCCGGCGCCATCAATACCGTTTTGGAGCAGCAGGAAACCCTGCCGCAGGAAAAACAGCGGGAGCTGCTGCACAATGCCGAGGAGGAAGCCAACTGGCTGATCCACATGGTGGAAAACATGCTGACCATCACCCGGCTGAACGGCGACGGCGAAACAAGACTGATTACCCAGCCCGAGGCGGTGGAGGAGATTATGGCGAGCGCCGCCGCCAAATTCCGCAGGCGCTATCCGGATTTTTCGGTAAAGGTAAAGGCTCCGGACGAGCTGCTGATGGTGCCGATGGACGCTACGCTGATGGAGCAGGTGCTGCTGAACCTTTTGGAAAATGCCGCTCTGCATGGGAAAAATGCGACGTGCATTCTGCTGACAGCCTGCCGCAGCAATAATAAGGCGGAGATACGGGTAGAGGATAACGGTGTGGGATTGGACAGCCACCACATGGAAAATGTATTTGACGGGATACGCACCCGATCCGAGCAGACGGGCAGCGACCGGCGCAATATGGGGATTGGTTTGACGGTGTGCCGCACCATAGTAAATGCGCACGGCGGACAGATCTCCGCCGCCAACCGTCCGCAGGGAGGAGCCTGCTTCTGCATCACTTTGCCGATAGAGGAGGACGAAAGCGTTGAATAAGATCTTGATTGTAGAGGACGAGTTTTCTATCAGTAACTTCATGAAGACTGTGCTGGAGGGCGACGGCTACATTGTAGAGGTCGCTACCTGTGCGGCGCAGGCACGCACAGCGCTGGAAAAGACAGAATTCAACGTGCTGCTGCTGGATCTGGGGCTGCCGGACGCCGATGGCTTGGATTTGCTGCGGGAGCTGCGACAACAGCACAGGCTGCCGGTGATCGTAGTTTCCGCCCGCACCGAGGAAAAGGAAAAGGTGGCGGCGCTGGATAGCGGCGCCGATGATTACATCACCAAGCCGTTTGGCTCGCCGGAACTGCTGGCGCGCATTCGTGCGGCGCTGCGCCGTGCCAGTCCTGTGCAGAATACCGCTGCCTTTACCACCGGCGATCTGACCATTGATTATGACAAGCATCGGGTGACACGGGCGGGACAGCCGGTGCATTTGACCGCCAATGAATACCGTCTGGTCGAGCTTTTAAGCCGCAGCGCAGGCAAGGTGCTGACCTATGACCGCATCAGCGAGGCGATGTGGGGCGACGCTGCGGGCGGCAACAGCCAGCTTCTGCGGGTCAATATGGCAAATATCCGCCGCAAGCTGGAGCAGAACCCTGCCGAGCCGCAGTATATCCTCACGGAGATCGGTGTGGGATACCGCATGAGAGAGCCGAACTGACCAAGCGATTAAAGTGGAGCCGTAAAAATCAGAAGAACCTTCTGCTTTTTGCGGCTCCGATTTTGTGCTGTCAAAGGCTTTCGTGGGTTTCCTCACGGCAGCAGACGATGGTCAGGTTCCCGTTGCGGCAGCGCAGCTCGTCCAAAAATGATTTGGAGACCGGCTCCTGCCGCAGATTGATGCGGTAGTGCAGCTCATATAGGGTACCCATATTGGTGGTTTTCACCTTTTCCAGTGTGTGGGCGGTGGTATAACGCTCGAACAGGTCGTCAAACAGCCCATCGTACCGAAAACCATAGTATAAGGGGACTCCGTTTTTTGCGGAGCTCCCTTTTCATGGAAGAATTCTGCATTTTATTCCCTAAAAGGTGCGCTTCACGCAGTAGGCCGTAATAAGGCGTTGCAATCTGCTACAATAAAGCAGGATAAGAGCGCCCGTTTGAGCGGCGCCAAAAAGTGTGTCTGGAGGAGATTTTATGGGTTTATTGAGCAAAAGAGAGCCCTGCGCCATCTGCGGCGGAAAGGTAAAGGGACTGTTGCCGTGGAAGATAGAGGGGAACTATATCTGTGACGACTGCCACGGTGTGGTTGATGTACAGGACGGCTGTAATTTTACAATGGATCAGTTCTTGAAGTATCGGGACTTCCGTGCGCAAAATCAGGCGCTCAAGGAGCAGTTCGTGGTCTCCCAGACCATTGACTTCGGCTTCTTCGGCACCAAGATGGTGTTCGATTACCAACACTGCCTGTTCTGCATGGATAAAAGCCTGGATAGGACGATATTTCACGGCAGCGAGCTAAAGTCCTTTACCATCAGCGAGGACGGGTTTGCTGTGCTGGAGGGAAGCGCAAAGGGCTTGGTCCGCCGCGAAAGCAGCGTACCCAAGCGTATTGATGAGCTGCTGCCGCAGGTCAATCAAATGCTGATCCAAAGACAGATGCAGGAATCCCTGGACCGCCTTACCAACCGGGATACCAGCCGCACTACCTATGACCGCATTGATATTCCGGAGCCATTCAAAAAATTCTACATCAAGCTGTATTTTGATCACCCCTACTGGAAGTTGATTGAATTTGACCGAACCGGTCCTGTTCTGATCGGGGATCTGCCGGATCTTACCCAGTACCGCATGGAATACAATGAGCAGGTGCAGCAGATGGAAAATCTGGCAGAGGCATTGATGCGTGTGGCATTCCCGCAGGCGGGTGAAGCACCCAAAGCCCCCACAGCAGGCGCAGCGGCGGCAGCGGTGGCAGCGCAGCCCGCTACCGATGCCGTGGCGGAGATCAAAAAGTATAAGGAGCTGTTGGACGCCGGTATCATCACCGAGGAGGAATTTGCCGCGAAGAAAAAACAACTCATGGGTATTTGAATAGACAGCGAACAGCAAAAGACGGGAGCCGAAGGCTCCCGTCTTTTGCACGATATAGGGCGCATAAGATATGCTGCCGGGACAAAAAGGCGCACCTTGCAATGAGGGCTGACGGCTTATCAACCCTTCTTCCAGAACTGCCACCATGCATGGGGGTGCTCCGCTGCCGGCACATCTGCTGCCGCTGTCAGCAGCGCAGTGCCAATGACCCGTCCGCGGCGGGTCCATACCACCTGTCCCAACCGCTGACCGGCGGCTACCGGTGCATAGCAGAAGGCACGATCAAGATAAACTGTCCGGACGATATCCCATTCTGCCCCCTTGATGGCGGTATAGGTCGGCTGCCCCTGTACGGTTGCCCGCAGTACCGTTTGGGCACCGCCCACCACCGGCAGTGTGATCGAATCCATTATCAGCGGGCGGCTTTCGGTCAAGGAAAAATACCGCTCGTACAGCGTCATGTGGGTGTTCCAATCATCGGGGCAGTTCAGCGTCACGCAGATCAGCCGTACACCGTCCTGCTGTGCAGCCGAAACAAGACACCGTCCGGCTTTTTTGGTAAAGCCGGTTTTGACCCCGATGGTGTTTTCGTAAAGGGAGAGCAGCCGGTTGTGATTCATCAGGCGGTGGTCATAAGGGGGCTGCCCATAGCGCACCGTCATGCGGCGGCTGGCGGCAATTTCGGCAAAAAGCGGATTTTGCAATGCTGCACGCGCCAGCAGCGCCATATCATAGGCGGTGGAATAATGCTCGTCTGCATCTAATCCGCTGGGGGTTACAAAGTTGGTATTGTTCATACCGAGGGAGGAGGCACGACGGTTCATTTCCTTGGCGAAGGCTTGCGTGCTTCCGCAGATGCGTACTGCTGCGCCGCCGGCGGCATCGTTGCCGCTTGCCAGCAGCATGCCCACGGCAAGGGCATACAGGGTGACAGTATCGCCCGCCTGCAGCCCCATACTGGAGCCCTCCACCTGGATGGCGTTTGCATCTACCGTGAATTCCTGATATAAGTCCGGCTGCTCCAGCGCCAGCCATGCGGTCATGATTTTGGTGGTGCTTGCCATCGGCAGCCGGCGGTGAGGCTCCTGTGCGAACAGTACCTCGCCGCTTTCCGCATCGATCACAACGGCGGCAGAAGCACCAATCCGGTATGCCTCTCCGGTGATCAGGCATTCGGCGGCGGCCGGCTGCCCCAGCAGCAGAAGGGCTGTCAGTACAGCAGCAACTTTTTTCATCGTTCGCACCCCTCCTTTTTTCTCTGCCATTTTATGCGGCAGAAAGATCGGGGTATGCAAAGACGGCAGGGAAGTTCCCTGCCGCCCGTTATATGTTGGATCGTGTGCCTTTATTCCTCATCAGTCAGCTCGCGGCTGCACAGGTACCGGTGCCCCTCATGTCCGCAGGAGAGCCACTGCGCCAGCAAAGAAAGGACAACAAGAACTGCCGCTGTCCCAGCAATCATGGAGATGAGCTTTCGGATAAATTTCATAGTGGACCTCCTTGAACCTTTTTTTCTATTATACCACGCCGGTGACGGATTTGTAAACCACAGCAGATTTAAGAGCAGCTTAAGGTTTGATGAAAAAACAGTATATCAGCCCGCTGCAAAGAATCCTGCCCCATCCGATGCGGCGATTGTCAGTGAAAAAAGGGAAACGCACGCTGCCGACAAAAGCCGAATGCCTCATACAGCCCTATCACACTTTCTGCTCCTGCTCCTTGAGCTGCTCCAGCAGAATGTTCTCCGCATAGCCGCAGGCGCGCTCGACGGAGCCTGCCTCGAAGGGGACCGAGAGATTGGCATAACGCAGCGTTTCCAGATAGCTGCGGCTGGCGCCCGCCGCTCTTGCAGAGATTGAGGTAGTCCTGCCATGCGGCAGCTTTATCCTCGGCGTACTTTTTCTTAAATTCCATTGCGCCCATGGTGGTGAGGGTGTAATTGATGTAGTAGAACGGATAGAGATAGATGTGCAGCTTGTGGTACCAATAGCCGCCCCGCTGCATGAACTCATCATTTTCGTACTTGCGCCACGGCATATACTTTTCCTCCAGCAGATGCCACTGGTAGGTGCGCTCCTTCGGGGTCATTTCGGGGTGGGCGTAGCAGATGTGCTGGAACTCATCGACCGCCACGCCGAAGGGCACAAAGGTGAGAGCCTCCTGCAGGTGGGCAAAGCGGAATTTATCCGCCTGATCGCCGAAGAACCACTCGGCATAGGGGTAGGCGAACTGCTCCATCGACATGGAGTGGATCTCCGCAATGTCGGTGGATTCGTGGTAATAATCCGAAATGGGCTGGCTGCGCATGGCCATGTAGCCGGCAAAGGCGTGCCCCAGCTCGTGGGTCATGACCTGCATATCAAAGATGGTATGGTTGAAGCAGGAGAACACAAAGGGCGCTTTGAGGCTGGGCAGGCTGGTCATGTAGCCGGTGGAGGCCTTGCCCGGCTTATTCTGCAGGTCCATCATCTCGTGCTCAATCATAAAGTCGATGAATTCGCCGGTCTCCGGGCTGATCTCGTGGTACATTTTCTGCGCAGTCTTTACCATGAAGGCGTCATCGCCCGCCGGTTCGGCGTTGCCGTCCGGGAATACCATCTTTTCATCATACCACATGACATGATCGATGCCGAGACGCTTAGCCTGTGCAGCATAGAGCTTTTGGCACAGCGGCACAAGGAAGGTGCGCACCTGCTCCCGGAAGGAGGCGACTTCTTTTTCACCGTAGTCGGTGCGGCCTTGCTCCAGATAACCGACCGGAATGTAATTCTCATAACCGAGATTTCTGCCCATTTCGTTGCGGATACGGATCAGCTCGTCCCAGATCTCCTCCAGACGCGGCTCATTCTTCTCATAGAATTTGGCGTAGGCACGGACGGCGGCGGCACGCATCGCGCGGTCATGGTGCTCAAAATACTTCTGCACGCCGTAAAGGTTCAGGGTCTTGCCGTCGAAGGGGATCTCGGCTGTGGCCATGATCTTCTGGTATTCGTTGGTCAGACGACTTTCCTGCTGGCGCAGCGGAATATTGGCCTCGCAGAACAGCTTCTTTTGCAGGTCGATCGAGACAAAATACTGCTTGCCGAATTCCCGTTCGATGTCCGGACGGAAGCGGCTGGCAGCGATGGCTTCATTGAGCGCCACCTCTTCGCCGCCGAGCGTGGGCAGCGTATTTTGCAGATAGTTGATCTCGGCTTCGTAAAATTCGTCACGGGTATCCAGCGTGTGACGAATGTGTGCGATGGAATATTGGGTGGAAAGCTCGCAGCCCTCCCGGTCCATCTCGAAAATCAGCGTGCGCAGCGCCTCATAGCTTTCCGCCTGCTCTACTGCCCCTTTCCACCGGACGAGCTTTTCACGGTGCGCCTCCAGATCGGGGCGTTTGTACTCCAGCGTTTGAAATGTGAAACGATCCATAGTGTTCTTGCCTCTCCTTTCATTGGCTCCGGGCATTCTCTTTGCAGAAAATAACTCCATGATGCTATTGTATTCTCTTATTTGGGAAAGTCAAGCGGAGGTGGCGTGAAAAGGGGACAAGCATTTATAGCCTGTCCCCCTTTTCTATGGCTTGGTCAAGTCATGCTTTGATCAGGTTTCCCCATGCTGCTTGGAATCGGAATTTTAAGACCTGCCTGAAACGGCTTCGGACTCCCGTTGAGAAAGCCACTCGGTTTTCTTCCCGATAATATCACCGGATACAGCATCGACCTTGTAAGAATACGCACACTTGTCCGTGTAGAACTCCAGCAGGTAGCAGGGCTTGCCCTGATTACGGCTCAGTTCCTCCTTGGTGAATACAATTTTTTGCGAAGCCTCATCAAGCCCCGCGTCCGTTAAGGCGATCTTCTTTGCCTCCTCCAAGGAGATGAATTCCGGGGCAGGGGGAATGATCTTATCGCAGGTCTTATCCATGATCCCGCCCAGAACGGCGTCAATTTTGTAAGTCCAGCGAGCGGAGTCGCTTTCGAAGACGAAGTAATAGTAGGGCGACTTGATGCCGCCGGCAACCAGCTCCTCTGTCGTAAAGACCACCTTTACATCGACTCCGGCATCGTCCAGCGCAATTTTCTTTGCGTCCGTCAGAAGAATGAAGTGGTAAGCCTCCATGATGCTGCCGTCCTTGGCGTCCACCTTGTAGGCATACTGCATCTTTGCGGTGTGGAACTCCAGCAGGTAGCAGGGTTTGCCTTGATTGCGGCTCAGCTCCTCCCGAGTGAACACAATCTTTTGCGCAGCCTCATCAAGTCCTGCGTCCGTTAAGGCGATCTTCTTTGCCTCCTCCAGAGAGAGGAAGTCCACCGTCACGAGCTCTTTCTGCTGCTTCTCCAGAATGATGCCCAGCACCGCATCAATGCGGTATGTCCACTGGTTTTTCTCATCGGCAAAGACAAACCGGTAGTAAGGCGTTTTGATGCCGCCGGCAATCAGCTCCTCTGTCGTAAAGGCCACCTTTACATCGACCCCGGCATCGTCCAAGGCGATTTTCTTCGCTTCGGAAAGAGTGATAAATTTCCCGGCGTAAATAATGCTGCCGCGCTTTGCGTCGATTTGGTAGAAATATTGATTCGTCCCGGTATAGAACTCCAGCAGGTAGCAGGGCTTGCCCTGATTGCGGCTCAGCTCCTCTCGAGTGAACACGACCTTCTGCGCCAGTTCATCAAGCTTCGCGTCCTTCAAGGCGATCTTCTTTGCCTCCTCCAAGGAGATGAACTTCGATGCGCTGACAGAAGTAATGCCGGAAGTCTCTTGGTATTCAAGAAGCTCGTCCAACGACATACGGGCAACCTCGTCTGCCGGCAGACCGGTTTTATTTGATGCGGTAAGGATCCAGTCGGCGAGACCAAGGGAAACATCAAATTCCTCGGCGATCTTCGCCGCTTCAGCGTTTTCCGTCAGCTCGGAGTGGAAAACCAGTGTGCCGACGGCATCGGTTTGCTCCAAGGCATTCTGGATCTCTGCGGAGAGAGAGGCTTTCAGTTCGGCATTCGCATTAAGACGGGAATCAAACGAGATCAGAACAGTCGCTCCGCCGTTTTCCATATATCCGCAGGCTTCGTAGGCGGCGACCGTGCGCGTTAAAGCAGTCTCGACGCTCTGCTTTCTCAGCGCAACATCGCTGAGCGCATCTTCCGCATCGCTGTTCAGACAGCGAACATTTTTGATGATCCCGCTTTTGGTAATCGTGTATTCCACGCTGGGGTTGACGTCCATCGTGAAGGTGCCTGCCGTTGCGTTGCTTTGGATAGCATTTGCAACAATGCCGGTGCAGAGAACCAACGCCAGACAAGCAGCCAATACGCCAAATGTGCCCCAGCCGTGATTTCTTTTCGCATTCGGCTCACTTTCTGCGTCGGCGATAAGCGTATCACTAATTTTCCCGATCGAACGAAGAAGAGCTTCGCTTTTCTTAGCATAATTTTTCATAGCATAATTCCCTCCTTTTCAAGAAATTGTCTCAATTCGTTTCTCATACGGAAAAGTAAAGACGCCACCTTGCTCTCGCTCATTTCGTATGCATCTGCAATATCCCGTATGGCGTAGAGATGATAGTATCTGCGGACAAAGACGTTGCGGTTCAGTTTGGGCTTTGAATACAGGAAGCGGTCAATAGCGGCAGCCAGCTCATTTTCTTCGACGGTCTGCTCCACAGTCGTTTCCGAAGGAACGCAGGCTTCCAACTCGGACAGCACGAGGTCTACCTGTCCGTGTCCGCGTTTTTCAGCGGTGTATCGCTTATACCGGTTCAGAGCGAGGTTGCGCGTGATTTTCCCTAAGTAGATCGACAAACGGTTCGGACGCTGCGGCGGGATCGAATTCCATGCACCCAGATAGGTGTCGTTGGTGCATTCCTCCGAATCTTCCTTGTTGCGCAAGATGTTGTATGCGATCGTGTGGCAGTAGCTTCCGTACTTTTCTGCAGTGGCGGCTATTGCGCTCTCATTGCGCGCCCAGTACAATTCTATGATTTCGTGGTCCTTCATTGCGCCCTCCTTTCTCTCTGAGTAAAGGCCTTTCACCTATATAGACAACAAAAATCGTTTTTCATTGCGCGGACAGAAAAACTTTTTCACATTTATCATATCATGCGGAAGCGGTGATTTCCACTGGTCTGAGAACATGCAGCGTTTTGTCGCTCCACAGGGATAAAACCGAGGGAGCGTCAATGATTCGCCGACCGATTTCACTCGAGCCGGCTTTTGCGGGCGCAAAGAGCAGCGAACTTGTCATATGACAAGCTTTGCAATAAACTTGACGTATGCCAAGTTATGCTGTGCAATTTCAAGTAAGGTTTGAAACGGAATAGGCAGTGAGAATGCATGATACCCCTTTATACCCTTTCGAAAAGGGCATAAAGGGGTATCATGACTGGATTTTGGGAGTATTGCGGGCAGGCATTGCCTCCGGCTGTAGCCTGCCTTAAAACTGCATTGCCTCGCTATCCTCCAGACCGTTTTGGAAGAACATGATGTAGTAGACGGGGATATAAATGATCTTCCCCTTCGTGAAGACCGTTCGCTCATTGGACACAACGAAGGCTTTTTGGATATGATAGTCCTCATTCTTCACGAAGTTGCTCAGCGCACTGTGGATGGTATAGTCTTTGCCGGACTTCACTTCGATGGGGATTGCGGATAAGGTAGCGTAATCATCGATGAGGTAGTCCACCTCACCTTTGTGGCGATTATCATAATAGAAGAGCTTGTAACCATGCGCGATAAGCTCGCTGGCTACGACGCTTTCATAGACGGAGCCGAGATTGATGCTGGCTTCATCGTCCAGCACAGCTCGGATGTTATTGCCATAAAGGATGCCGGTTAGGATGCCCACATCATTCAGGTATAGTTTCAGCAGATTTTTTCCTGTGGACTCGATCAGTGGGAATACTGGGTTAGAGATAGCCTGAACATGGAGGGCAATACCCGCGCTAATCAGATACTCGAACTCGTCTTGATAATCTGCGAAGGTCTTCCCCTTCTTATATTCTATGCTCTGTGCTACGACACGCTTTTTCTTATTCTCCATGTTGGAGGGGATCAGGTCATAGATACGGCGGATCTTTAGCTTCCGCTCCTCATCATACTTGGATGCATCGGCGGCATAATAATCGTGAATCTCTTGTTGGATCTCACGGACGAGCTGAATATTGTGGTTTTCCAGATAGGAATTGACTGCATCCGGTAGACCGCCGACCAGCAGATACTTCCGAAAGTAATCCATCATTTTGTTGTGGGTCGGCTCATCCAGTGCCTCCAGTCGCTCGAACTTCTTCCGCACGGCAGAGATGGCAAACTCGTTCAGCCCGTTGGCATAGAGAAATTCCTCGAAGTCCAGAGGGAACATCCGAACTTTACGGATGCTGCCCATGGGGATCGATGTGGTCTGTGACAGTGTCACGCCCAACAGGGAGCCGCTGGCAATATAGGTAAAGCGATCATCTTGGGATAGGAACTTCAGCAGCGTCAACAGATGAGGGTATGCCTGAATCTCATCGATGAAGATCAGCGTGTTGTCCTGCTGCTTCATCTTGCTGCCTTCCAGCATGCTGACTTGCAGGTAGAAGTCCTCGATAGTTTTCGTTTCGGCGAATAGCCGGGGGCCGATGGCGTCCTCTACCATGTTGATCTCGATGAAGTTTTCGAACAGCTTGCGCCCCACGTGCCGGATGATATAGGTTTTCCCGACCTGACGCGCACCATCTATCAAAAGGATTTTCTTTGAGTTGCTTTGCAGATGATCCTCGATCAGAGATTCGATTTTCCGAAACAGCATCGTCGCCCCTCCTTGTAATGACTTTTCAAATGAATTATACAACATAAACAGCAACTTTTCAATATAATTGTATTGGATTTGTCGGCACTTTTCAAATGATCGAATGGTCAATGAGATATTAGGCTTCCGTGAACCGGTTATTACCCAAAGGCAAGAAGCGCTTCCCACATCAGCCGCGCCTCGTCATGGGACAGCTCAACCATTCGTTTCTCAGCTTTACGGCGAAGCATTTGCAGCACCTCCATTTCTATCTGCCTCCATTGTATCCGCATGACAAATGTGCAAATGAAAATCTTCCGAAAAGCGAATACGGCAGCCTGCTGAAAGGCTGCCGTAGGTAGGAAAACTGGAATTTGTATTACTGTCTATCTTCTGAAAGGAGTCCATAAAAGTATACATCCGCCCAGTTTCCAGAGCTGTCTTTCGTTTGGCTTCTTTGAATTCCTTCCGTTTTCATTCCCAGCTTTTTCATAAGGTTAACGGATTTCATTCCGTCGATCGTTTCGGCAAATACTTTATGTGCATTCATCTTATCAAAAGCATAGTCAATGACTGCTTTGCAGGATTCATAAGCGAACCCCTGTCTCCAGAAAGCTCTGTTGAAAAACCATCCGATTTCATATACACCGTCATCGAACTCGTTGAAGAGAATATATCCAATCACTTTGGCGGTGTCTTTGTGTATCGCAGCAACAGCCCCCTTTTTTTCTATGCAGAATCTTTGCAAAAAATCAGCCGTTTTCTCAATCGTATATGCGGGCTCGCAGTTTTTCATTGTTTCAGCATCGCCCAAAATATCCTGCATATCGTTTATATCATTCATAGTAAAATCACGAATGATCATTCTGTCTGTTTTAATATTCATTATATGTTCCTCGCTATATTCCACTTTGCCAGCCTCATTCTATCGCACACTCAGTACATTTTCCGGCTTGCGTATCGCGGCAGCAGTGCGGTAGATCACGAGTTATAGCTCGGCAATCTGCTCTACTGCATACAGCGGCAAATTCACAAGCCGGTCTTCTTTTTTGAAATCCGCCATTGAAGTGCGGACGGCGATTTCGGGTGTGAACTTCTCCTGATAGGTTTTCATGCTTTTTGCCCGGAGGTTGGTTTCAGCCTTCACCTCTACCGGAATAATTTATTTGTCAGTATACCGCAGAATCACAAAAAATACAGCGAACTTTCGTAATTGATCTACACCTTTTACAGCGAACTTTTGCTGTATGCGCACACTTTTTACAACGAACTTTGCAAAAAACGAATTCGGCAGCCTGTTGAAAGGCTGCCGTAGGTGGGAAAAGCGGAATTTAACTCAATCCTTCTTGTTGTCCTCCCAAACCGCAGATTTCTACTGACAATTAATGTAACAACGCAAAGATACAGCTACATGCAAGAAGAATCTGCGCAGCGACTAATATTCTGTGCAAAACCTTAAAGAAACGCGGCGTTAGCATTGTTATATTATTTTGGACGCAGTATCTGGTCAAAATGCCCATCGGTCCCGCAAGTGCTTCTGCATCGACATAAGCCACCCCGGCTGCCTTTGCTGCCTGTCCTTTCAGGTTCGCTCTCATGGCAGCATCATTTACTTCCATCGCTCCATCTAGCCCACCATCCAGGTGTATACACATAACTTCTGTTACTTTATAGCTAATAGCATATGTAAACCCTGTAATAGTAAATAAAACAAGAAATACTAAACACAGATTAACAAAGATACCACCTCTGCACCAAAATGTTTCAGGTGTGAAATCAATTTTAACATCCATTATATACGGAAGTGCCGATGTGCCTAACAATAGTACTAAAAACAGAATTAAAGATAACATCAAGTTCCAACCGATAACTACCATCAGTTCCGCTGAATAACAGGATAACTTTGCAACCTTAAATGATTTCCTTTTCTTTTTATTATATTCTTCTTGTGAATATTCTTTTTGTTGTATTGCCGGCTCATCATTCCGGCTTTTCATTTTACTCATTAATTCTCCTTTTAATCTGATTAATGTGACAAGCATTCGGTTTGGTCATTAGATATTGGACCCGGCCAAATAGCGTTTCAGAAGGAAAGCACAGAAGTAGGGGAAGGTATAGATATCATCACTGTATCCGATATTTCCGCCGGTGAATTTAATGCCGCAATGAATATCGGCATACTTTTCGCTGTTGATCAGCGTTCTCATAGACTTGGCTGTCCCGTTCGTTGCCTTCACCTCAACGGGAAGCAGGGAGCTTGCTGTTCTGACGAAGAAGTCCTGTTCCAAGGAAGAATTATCCCGCTTATAGTAGTAGAGTCTGTATCCCGCCTTGACCAGCGCTTCGCCAACGACATTTTCGTAAAGCGCACCCTTATAGACCCCGAGATTCTTGTTGGTCCGTAAGTCCTCCTGGGCTTCTTCATCCAACATGGCCACAAGCAAACCGCTGTCGGCAAAGTAAATTTTGCACTTCGTATCGTCGTAGTTGCCCTGAAGCGGCAGCACCGGGAAGTTCAGACAGTAGCAGACATTTACCATTCCCGCATCATCCAGCCATTCAATACATCCTCTGTAGTCGCGGAAACGAGCGCCGGAGGCAACTTTAGAGATTTGGAACTTCTTGTTGTCCTTGGCAAGCTGCGCAGGGATATGGTTAAATACATTCATGATTCTGGTCTGATCAATACCTTCAGCATATTTGCGAATATCCTCTTTGTAGTCTGCAATAAGCTGTCTTTGCACTTCAAGTGAACCCTCAAAGGTGCCCTTTGCAATGAACTCCCGAACAACAGCAGGCATTCCGCCCAAAATACAGTAGTCAAGGAAGAGCGAGCTGCACACCGACATCTGCACCTCGTTGAAGGGTGAAAGATTTCGCATATGCTCCAGCATGTCTTCAACAAAGCTATTGTCATAGCCCTTGGCCCACAGGAATTCCTCAAAATCCAGAGAGAACATTTCATAATCAGTCTTATAGCCCACGCTGTTGCTCTCGATTTTTCGGTAATTAATGCCCAGCATAGAGCCGCTGCAGATCACATCGAACCTACCATCGATCTTGAAGAATTTCAGTGCCGTGGCAATTTCCGGGAACTCTTGCAGTTCATCAAAGAATATCAGTGTTTCGCCCTTAATAAACCGTTTGGACGGGTCCATTCTGGAGATATTCTTGATGATATCCTCTGCCTTATATCCATCTGCTGTGATCATTTTATACTTCGGTTCTTCCACGAAATTAATGATGATCACGCTTCGATAATTCATCTCTCCAAATCGCTTGATCGACTCGGTTTTGCCTACCTGTCGGGGGCCCTTGACGATCAACGGCTTTCTGTCAGGGTTAGCTTTCCATTCGGCCAGAAAAGCATCGATTTTTCGTTTCAAGTAGAGCATTTCACTCGCCTCCTTCGCTTTTATTATAGCGATAACCGGTGGAGAAATCAATCGAAATCACAAAAAATGAGCGACTTTATCATTTATGCGCACATTTTTCGAGCGAGTTTTGGAGCTTGTAAGCACATTTTTGTAGCAGTCAAATTCCGATATCCGTTCCACTTGTAGTAGTCATGAACCACCGGCCGAACCACTGCCCGGCTGTCAGGGTATTTTCTTTCTGCATATCGTCACCTCCTTTTGGCAAACGAATAATATCATAGAAAGCAGGAAATAGCTACCGGAAAGAAGGGAACATTTGCAGGAAAACTACCGTTCCGAATAACGCCGACATTATTCGGAATAATATAGTTGATTTTGTTCGGAGCAGCGGGCATAATATTCTTGACGAACTGCAATGGAGGTGTTCCGATATGACGATCAAAGAAGCGGCTGCCGCTTGGGGGATTACCGAACGGCGGGTCAATGCGCTTTGCAAAGCCGGACGCATTTCCGGCGCGTATAAGGAGGGCAGGCAGTGGTTTATCCCGGACAGCACGCAAAAGCCGATGGATAAGCGTGGTCACCGAAGTGTGGTAAAGCCCGCAGTATCAGCTGCGCGCAAGCCTTTGCCCATTGGCGTATCTGATTACCGGGACGCCTGCAAAAACTACTACTATGTAGACAAGACTTTAATGATCAAAGTGTTTCTGGACGAGCGCCCCAAAGTATCTCTGTTTACCCGCCCCAGACGCTTTGGCAAGACGCTTACCATGGATATGCTCCGCACTTTCTTCGAAAAGACGACCGAGGACACTTCCGTTTACTTCAGAGATAAGAAAATCTGGTCCTGCGGAGGATCCTATCTTGCCCACCATAGAAAGTACCCTGTGATCTTCCTGTCCTTCAAGGATGTTAAATACACCTCTTGGGAAGAAACCTATCAGACGCTCCAAAAGCTGATCGCACAGGAATTCCGCCGTCACGACGAGTTGGCATCCAGTTCCGCACTTAGTGATTACGAAGAAGATGAGTACCGTACGAACTGCGAACTATACCCGTGCAGACCGCACTGCAATCGGGCATGAGATCAAGGTTCGGTACATAGCGACCATCACCATTTAGGAGGGACATTGATATGAAAAAGCTGATTTCTTGTGAGTTCAATATGGATACTGCCTGTGTGGATCTGAAATTCACCGATGGCAGTATGATCGCCATCGACACGATTGCCGTGGAGAATGAAGTTGCAGACAATATGTATCAGCGGTCAGAACTGGACTGGCTGATCTATAATAAGCCCTTGGAATATGCACAGTTGGTGCTTGGCGGTGATTTGGAGCAGTATGTGCAGGGTGCTCCGGAACATCGATTGATGGATTAAACTGAATAAGCGTAACACAGCCCACCGATCAAACAATGATCGGTGGGCTGTTGAAATATATGCTCCCGGCGAAATCCTCGCTTTTGTTTGAGTCGTCTTCATGGATTGTAACATTTTGCAATACGAATAGCCAACCCTGCGTTCGGTAGTCAAAACACGCAGTATCATTTCTAGAGCAATTATTGTGTATTCCAAGTCATGTCGTTGCCGAAGATAATAACTGTAAGGAGGAGCCTTATAGGATCTGTACCTTGAGTATACTGATTTTCTTATCCATACTGATAAACCTCGTTTATTAAACGTATAATACTCTTAATATACCATTATTCTCTTGTATCCTTTTTTAGGAAAAGCACTAATTGCTGACGTAGTTGAAACGATGGTTGTTGGTTCCCATATTCTTTGGGTGGTCATTAGTTTTTTGCCGAGTCCAATCTATAATAATGGTAGACAAGGGCATTGGCTTTCCGCCAACGCTCATTCTCAAATTTGCTCCACTTATTCCAGATTAACAGCTCATATAGATGAAGATTGCTGTTAATCAACGAGGATGTGTCCTTGATATGGCAGCATATAATCCAAGGCAGTAGCTATGGCGATTTTTCTTGAAGCCTTCTGTATGCATTAATGGATCCAGGTTGAGGAGTGATGCACCCTGAATGAATAACATAAACCAGTCAGACATGTTCGCCATAAAAGAAAGATCCCTCATGTTGTGCGCCTCTTTAAGAGAAATGTCTTGCAGATCAGAAAAATTGCCTAACACATTGTAGTCCTTCAGCGCGCAAAAAACGTATAAACCAAGAATAGTGAAGCTTTTCAGTTGGAAAAGAATCTCTCCGTCATATAGGTCTTCTTCACAAAGAAATATGTCAGGAGTCCGCATGTTGAACGCGCTGCTATGCTGAGACCATGGAATTGCAATTGCGTTCAGCGGCTCTCCGGTTTTTGTAATACCAATGCTCAAATACTTCTTTTTGCAAGAATAAAGCTTATCGCGTTCGATCTGAATCATAGTACTCCCCCTTAAAAATCATTTGTTTGTGCTACGTTTTAATTTGCTTTCTAAATAGATTTGTTTATAGAAAGATATTAAGACCAACACAGATTACATCGCAAACCATCAATAACCCAACCAAAACAGACGAGATAAGATTGATTGCAAAAACTGCCGTGCAGGTATATCCCGCAGCTCCTGAATTAAAAAGTTTCTTTCGGAAGCGTTTATTTTTTAGAAATAGTTTTGAATATTTACCAATGTTATCGATTCTTAAGAGAGCACTTAAGGCTGATTCGCCATCAAGTCCGGATGCTGGAAGACAATTTAAAATTGCAAGCAGGATATTTATGTTGGCAGCCATCACTAGTGTTGTATCCAGCGAGGAAGGTCTTGTAGATAATAGCAAGAGAACCGCAGCAATTAACACATTAGCCTCAATTCCTGCTAAAGAGAATTGAAGACGCGCCAAACGGGCAACCCTCTTCTTTTCTATGTGCGCAACATATGCGCCAACCGGAAGAATTCCAAGAAGAAGGAGACCCATTTCCGTAAATCTATATCCATAACAGAGTCCGGATATCAAATGGGCATATTCATGGGCAGCTAAAGAAACAAGAATGAGCAGATAATAAACGAGAACATTCAAATCACTGACACTGGAATGATAGTATTTCTGCTTTAGAAACGCCGAAATGGCAAAAAACAAAACTGCCAAAAATGGGAGAACAGCGTTAATAATGCGGCAGATCGGCTGAAACCTTGTGATGCTTTTTCCAAATGGAATCAACACAAACCGGCTAATAATCCCATCAAAAACATACCGGTTTGTAGTAAGGATTTTATCTTTCTTCATTCGCCTGAGTAAGGACTTGGAAATGTGAAGGGGGTGGGTGCCGTCCGCGTTCGCCAGTTCTTTGTAAATACGGTAAGAAACTTCAAACTGATCTTCGTGTTCATTCTCGACAAAGTAATGCTTCTCTGTAGACCCTTTATATGTGAACGTTCCGATGGACACGCCATCTCGTAATCTAGGATGCATACCATATCCCCCTTTCCCCACGATGAGGGTTTCTTTCTGTACTATCAATATACACTCTTTTGGGGAGATGTTTTTTTAGGGAGAAAATAATAACCGCCACGACAGAAATTCTGTCGTGGCGGAACGGCAAGTGGATTTATCTGGTTGGCAATATGGCAACAATAAGTGTTGTGTGCTCACAGGGCATAAATATATGTACGCTTACTATTCGCTTACTGTTAAGGAACGTTTAATTAGCGGCACAAATTTGTCTCCTGCATATGGGCGAAGAGCCTCATACTTATCTTCGATGATTTTATCTTCATTAGCTATGGCTTTGCCATTGGTTACAAGCGTATATGCCGATTGCATATGCATAAGTGCTTTGAGAATCGTCTCTTTATTGGAGAAGTTTTCTGCATATGCTTTGGCGTCATAGGCCAGAGCACGACGGTAAACAAAAGACGAAATTCGTGCAGAGGCTTGATCGTGCGTGTACCGAAGTCCCTTGTCGCATATTTCAATTATCAGGTCATAATCACATGTGTCGTCAAGGAGCTGTAGTAATTCGACACAGCACTGGGTAGCAACAATACGTGTCTTCTCAATCTTGTTATTATCATCCGAATATCCATTGCGAATGGTATCCAAAAGAAAATCAATTGCATCTTGTCGACATTGTGCGGAAACTAACAATTCAGACTTCAAACTGTATGCATGCTCATCATGTTTACAATAGTTGATAAAATCACTAGCGAGTGCCATTGCATCCTGATAGTATGTTTCGTTATTTGGATAGGCGTTGAATCGCGCCTTTAAGAATTCACCGGCATATATAAACAACTTGTCATTCCATCTTGCTTTTGGAATCAGTTCAGCTTTTGAAAGATAATGCATTCCTAAATCCCACTCACATAGTTTTCCAGAAGTAAGAATTGCATCAGCTAGAATATCTCTATCTAATGGAGCGAACGCAAGCAGATAATCACATAGCTGTATAATCAGACGATAGTCACCGCAATCGGACAAGGCGCTGATGAAATTATGATATCTTCGAGGATCCTCTCGAACATCGTTCTTTATGAGACTAGAGATCAATTTCTGGCGGTATTTTGCTCCAGCAGGCCCATGATTGGAGGCTAAGAGAATTTCTGCATCAGCTAATGTTGCAACAAAAAGGTCTCCCCCGTCCTCTTCATCAAACGAAGCTACACTTTCCAATCTTTCGACTCTCTGAGAGAGTTGTTGTAATGCCTCAACAAGAGCGCCAAGCATCCCTTCGAATTCATCCATTATAATTTCCTCCTCAAAATTAATAGTTACGATTTCTGTTCAAAAAATGCTGCACATTGTGAAGCATCATCGCCGAACAGAGCCTTAAAATACTCATTGCCTAATAGAGCGTAGAGGGAAATAATAGCCAGACCAACATGGAGATTTCCATCAAGATTACACCTATTATAGAACTTTTTTAAAACACTTCTATTCTCGTATTTTAAAATCAAAAATAGGATCTCGCGCCCTCGATGAAAGGCGCTTTGATTATGTAGCAAACCAGAACACGCATCAACAAGACTGCCTGACCCATAAGCACGAATTAATTGACACAGTTCGCCTTTCCATTCTTTTGGATAATTACAAGATAAAACATTCTTTATTGTAATATCCTTAGAGATTTCAAACTTGCGATTAAAAAAGCGCTGCACTTCTCGGGGCATTATCCTGCCAAAAAATTCGATCTCGCTGGTATATTTTCCACTTGGGATATTTGAGACAGGGTCAAATATAGTGTCAGGCAAATTGATGGACAAATTGCGTCTATCACAGAGTTCATGAGCCCAGCTATAACGAGTATCCAGGCTTCCTTCCAGCATGGATTTAAGTGAGTACAGTGAAAAAGCGGTGCTGTTATCGGAATTAATTGGATTTGCCGGAATCATGCGTAGTAGTTTAGTAACTGCTTCTTGCATTTCCAGAGCAGACTGATACCGGTCGAGCATATTCTCTGCAGTCGCTTTTTGAATGATGGTCAGCAAAAGCTGCCTACATCTTTCCGGGATATGTAATCTTCCGAGCAGGCCGACCAAAGAGGAATGTTTGTAAAATGCTCTCTGGCCTAAGCAGAGAAATGTCAGCAACTGCCCCACAGAATAAATGTCAGTGGCAAAAGTTAAATTACTTCCTTTTATTGCGTACTCCGGTGCGGCATAAGCCTTGCTATACGACAATACATACTCTGAAGGATATGCCCTGTTTTCAGACATCAATACAGAACAACCGAAGTCCGTCAAAAATGCTGCTCCATTCTCTGGTGTTGTACGGCGATGACCTGCCCAGACGACGTTGGTTGAGCTTATATCCAAATGGAGCATATTCTGTGCATGTATGGAAGATACGGCAGATAAAAGGCTACTAATAGCAGTCAAGGCAAATTGAACCCGGCCATTATCTGTAAATACAGGATCAACTGAAACAGGCGGTGAGCTGTGCCACCCTCTTACCAGATCGTAAAAAGAACAGGAATCGTTGCTCCATCGCGGCAAAACAGCATATCCTCCGCCGCAATCCGAGAAGGAAATAATCTGGAAAGTGTTCATACGAGCGGAGCTGCCCAGTTGACCCTCCTGCTCAAATGTGCTAAGACATCGATTGAATCGATCTACATAGTCGCTATCCGGATAAACACGATCCTTAATTTCGATGATGGTGCCGTCCTCGGCACGAAGAGTCTTCTCTGCCCGACGAGCGTGCTCAGCAGGGAAGAATTCTTTTACGATAACAGGATAGTCGTTTGATTTTGTTTTGGCGGAGTAAATCAAGGACAAGCCACCTTCGCCGATTTTTTCGCAGATGACATATTGACCCTGGTTGGGCATTTTAATAATGCTTCCGGGTTTGAGGGGCTTGCGCATGCCTATAATGCCCATATTGAACACCTCCGTTGTTTATTCTGTTAAGCTACAACTTATCTGCCGGATATTCTCTACAGTATCCCTCGACAGAGGCTATGCCTATACCAAAGTGATCAGCACAAGCTTTTTTGCAGTCGGTTTTGGAAGGATACTCGGGAAGGTGGGAATAGTAGTAGGCAGCAATTTCACATTTCTGCTCTGGCGTTTTTTTAGTCGCGCCGACTTTCTTCTTTGTCTTGCCCTTGTCTGTAAAAGTACTGCAAATGGATTCATAGATCATTGCTGGTGTTGTGTCCTCATCTCCCAGGACGAGCGCAAGCATAAGCGTTTCTTCCAAAATATTGGGAGGATAGAATTCTGGCAAAAGAGCAGCATCCAGAATACATGCAGCAGCTGCGAGAAAATCGTCCATAAATGTGACTTTTTCTTCCGCGGTGCTAACAGTACCAATCCATTGGCTATTTGCAGCAAACCAAAGCAAGTACAGCAGGTCGCTCTTCTCAGGAGCAACTTTGTCCATCAAGATGTCACGGATTCTGTTTTTGCTATTCTTGTTAAGCTTTCCGCGAGATGTAGCTTTACCATTTTCCATGTAGAGAACGTGATAGAGCAGCTCAGAATTGCTGTCATGTGTGTGAAAGTCTCCTGCATACTCGGCATTCTCATAAATCAGTTTATCGGCTACGGATTCGCATTTCTTTGCATCAAGTTTAGATCCATTAAAGAAGAGCTGCTGCGTATATTCATGATAAGTGGGTATCTGGGAAATCTTTTCGATATCTTCATAAAGATTTTCCCCGTCAATGTCGCTCATATTGGAAAGGCAATTCTTTGTTAAGTCGTATGCATACGCTGCCAAGTTAATATATACTTTTCGTGTCGTTTTAGACTTTAGATCCAGATACGGTGCGTTCTTCAGTAACCAGTTCTGGAATTCTGCAACTCGGCTTTCCGGTGACCACTGAGCGAAAGTCTGTTCAAGCGAGTTGGCAATGTCTTGCGTGAATTGAACCGGTTTATCTGCATATTCGACTTTTTTGATTTTCGCAGCGTTTTGCTCATACCACACCTTCAGTTCATCTACCTGCGCCAATGTAGAGCGAGTGAGGAAACCGTAGATGTCAATTATGTCCGTAGAGGCACTGTACTTGAAGCCAGCTTCGTTATCGCCGAGGACGCGGAGCAGAATAAACTGCATATCCTCCAACGAAAAATCAACCATATGTCCAAGCCGAATCAACTCATCACGGGTTAAGTTGCATTTTGTACCCGCAAAAGGCAATTCCAAAACACCAGGCACCAAACGGAGTGCCTCCTGGGTATAATCAGGGTTGTTCTCTTCCACCCGGCGAAGCAGCAATTGTTGGTACAAAGCCACTTCTGTATCTGTCAGCTCTTTTGCATGCTTGATTGTAATGTTAGGAAAATTTCCGATGCCAGCTACAGAAAAACCTTTAGCAAGTGCTTGCTCATCAGTTTTTGAAGGCGGGAGTCCGGTCACTTTTTCGAAGAGAACCCGCATAATTGCAAAGCGGCTGGAAAAACGATACTTTGCAACGACTTCGGAATAGTGTTCTTTCCACTTGCCGGACTTGATCATAGCAACGCTACGATCAAGGTTCTCCCATATCTCTACAGTATCATTTTCAATCAGATCAAAAAATCCATCCCGAACAGCTTCGGTGTAATTTCTTTCCATAGCGACACCTCCCGACAACATTTTATTATATATTATACATCTCACGAATTAAACTGTCAAACTTCACCAGAAGCGCACTAAATGCTTCCCAAATCCACCACTACGCAGCTTGCATCATCCAGTGGATCTCCTTGCCTGATTTCTTTTGAGATGTTATCCGGAGCATCTAGATCACATAAAATATGTTCTGCTTTTTTTGCAACATTTCGACCGCGACAAAGCATTGTTGCACCATCTGTTAATAAAACAATACGCTTTAGATTTTCTATAGACCCTTTGTAAATTCGCAAATGCTTCATGGCATCTGTGGAGGTTGTCAACCAAGTGTATTTACTTGTGATCCCGTTGTCTGGTGCACTAAGCATAATGGTGCTATTTTCTCCATTAATCCCAACCACTGATCCATCACCTAGATGAATGATTAAGTAGTCGTTCGTGTTGGCATCTACAGCCACAGCAATTATAGTTGATGAAAATTCAGATAGATCGGCATGATGTTCTTCGGAAAGTTTGGATAAGGTGTTTCTTATCACACGGATCAGTTCGTATTGCAGTTCGTCTATATACTCATAGTGACTTAGCTGTGGAATTGTTTTGTCTTTAATATATTGTGCAATCGCTGCTAGAACTTCTTTCCCACCAATTGCACAAAAACGCTTTCCAGATTGTCCATCTGCCAAACCAAAAAAGTGAAAAGGACCTTCATATCTTGTAATATAAACATCTTCGCATGGCAACTTGTCGGCAATATGGTGTTGCCCCGTTTGCGAAAAGCAGTTTACTGGATAACACCCCTTGTCAGATATATGCACAGACACCAGCCTTTCTTTTGTAATCGCAAGTATACTGCATTCTGTTAGAACACTTTTTATGGGATTTCTCATTTTTCATACTCCATAATAAAGCGGCAATGCTGACAGGCATATACCTTCCTTCGTTTTCCAAGAAGCCCAAACCATAACCCTGTTTTTTGCCCCAAAAATAAGGCTGCTAGAAAACTCTTACCGAAGGAAAAACCAGTTCGATAAACATTGACGCACTGCCAAGCTGTGCTACCACACATAGGACATTGACTCGGTATTTTCATTGTGGTCTCCTTTACTGCTTAATATGGATGCCATTGCCAATCGTAGCCGCTCCGGCGAAGGGCTTGTTCGCTCTTAAATAGCGCAGCCGGAACCAAGGTATATAGCGAAATTGTTTGAAGAACTGATGTTACATCGATATACTTTCTAACACCGTTCAACTCGATCATATTCCACGCATGGGGAACACCATTAGATGTTCCTGTTATAACTGCACACGGCATATTACTAATCCGTTGGCAAAGAAACAGAAACATTTTTGCAATTCCCTCGCAAACCGCATGGTGGGAAAGTGCAGGGCCAGCCACCGTGTGCTCCCAGAATGCACTATTCGTGTCGACATATTTTGTGGTCGTTGCAATTTCTTTTGCTATCATAAAATAGATTTCTTCCCGAGAGGACTTCTTTTGGGCAGATCGTTGCAATAAGGCAGCCTTAGCCTTTAGCGCATTCATTACCGCTGCTGAAGGATCACGATCAAGCATCATCCGAAAGTGTAAGAACGTGCCGCAGGGCAATAGCGATTGTGTCAACTGATAATGCCAGAAATCGACATAAAATAATTCAGGATGATCGAGGTGAACCGCATTTACAATCTTACGAATGCTTTCAATTTGCGCGGGTGTCTGTTTGATGTAGATAGAGCCCCTACGATTAAGCAGCCCAGTAACAATATCTTTATATACGCCTTGCTCAGATGGGGAGAGAAGACTCCGGTAATATGTTGTAGCAATCATCCAGCTTCTCTCCCTTCATTGTTTACCACTCGTTTTCACACTCATCACAATGCCAAACAGGCTTTCCCGAGACCAACTTTTCACTGATTTTCCGCCCAAGGCAGATCGGACACCATTCAGCATCAATGCTCTGTACCACACTTTCAGAAGGCAACGCCCTTGTATGCAAGGAGGACGGTTTAAAACCAACGCGAGGTCGAATCCTTTCTAACGCTGCTCTGCAACGATATCCAGGTGTAGGCTTGATTCTGTCTTGCTGCGGCATTATGATCACTTCCTCTTTTTGGATTTCTTCCGTTTGCTTTTGCACCTTTTTTGATACCGATTTTGTTTTCTGCAATAACGATCCATCTGCTTTTTTGCAGAGCTATCCGTTTTGGTAATATTATTTGGTTCGGTACTCTCCTCGTTGACCAGCATAACGGCTGCTACCTCCCTGGCATCTGCTCCGGCAAAGGCTCGCCAGATACCTTTGTGCGGGTTTAATACGACCGCATACTTTTCGGGCTTAAAGTATTTCAACCGCTGGGTTTCCATATCAGTTCCACTCATGAAAACAGGCAGATCGTTTGGATGCGTGTGCCACCAGCCGATAACGCAAAGATCTTCAGCAGCCTTGGAATCGGTGCTAGCCAATTCTTCTTTCATATCGAAGAACTCCTGCTGCAATCGAATTTCTTCAAGTGCGCTCCATTCAATGTATCCTGGGTATCTGCATTTCGTTTTGGCCTCAAGGACATGGGTAACTTCAGCCTGAATCGGGTGTCCCGCTGCATCTCGCAGATAGTGGCCAATGAGCCAACCACCCTGCTCCTCGTGATTTCTGGGGAAATCAGTGCGAAGCCACCCTATAATCTCCAGCTGCCGTCTGGTTGCAGCTGGTGTATAGATCAGGAGATGGGGTGTACCACTAATCCATTGTTTTGTATGTGTAACAGGTACTTGCCTGCGTGTGTGCATGTTGTCCATCATTGGTTTCTCCTTTATATCATTCGAAAAAGCATGCGATGATTCCTATAACCAAAGCAATGCAAGCGATTACAGCGGCTATGGCCAGAGCGAAGACAACAAGCCATAGAGCAGCCAAAAGGGAATATGGAGCGGACACCGGCACGAAAACCAGGAAGCCACCCCATCCGGAGTTTTGCCACAACCATCGGGTGCGTCTGTTAAAGTATAAGATGATTGCGGCAATGAGACTGATTATTCCAATGGAAATTAACATTGGACCCAATCCTATCTCAAAAGATGCTTCATAGAGGAAGCCGATTGCTCCGGGAAATACAAAAGGAATATAGACCGCGATTATGGAAAGAACCAATAGCCATAAGAATGTGGTTAAACTCCTGATGTTACCCGAACTGATAACGCCTTGCTGGGTAGGGTTTACCGGTGCAGGAAGGAAAGGAGTGCGTCCGCACAAGGGACAGCGATTATTGGAAACATATTCACTTTTGATAACGGCCCGACATCCACTGCACCGGACCACTCGATCACCAATGCGATAAGGCGAATAAGTGATCAGATCCCGTTCTCCTTGAAAACGGGAAGCCAGATCTGCTTCGGTAATAATCATTTCCTCACGCATAACGTACTCCTTCCTTGTTTATTCATCTTCTGGTAAATTGGGCATGACTTCTTCAAGGTCTCCGGTTAATTCAAGGTACAGAGAGTCTCCTTGTTCATCGATCGGTGCAAGCTCAAGAATGTGCAACAGCGGAATGCCTAACTCAAGCAATGTCATTTCCAGCAGACGCGGTTCGTCGGTAGGACCAAACATATTCTTACGAATTGCATTGGACGGTAATTGCGGTGCTCTTTTGACTGCACAGCAGGTGTCACAGATCAAATCCTCGTCCTGCAGCGGTTGTGGTTGATATACGTCAATTTCAGCGCCACAGCTTTTACAGAAGGCCTTTGTGATGAAACTGCGTTCTGCACAAACATTGTCTTTATAGAGGGCGATGGAATATTGCTTGCCGTATTGAGCCTCAACCCAGGCTAAAACATCCTTAAGTTTCCAGTGTGCAGACATCGGGGTTTCCTGGACCCCACCATAGTCCGCATAGTTGTCGTGATGCTCGCAATCCGAACGGACGCGGAAACGGATGTTCTTAAGCTCGTTTTCTTCAGCGGAGAAACAGGACATCCAGCCGTACCGGGGTGCCATCAAGTTGCTGTCAGCATCGAACAAATGATGGCAAATTTTTATTGCTTCTTGTACAGCCAGTGCACCTGCGGATGCAGCAGAAATACCGATTGTAGGTACATGACCTGTATTTGCAGCAGTACGTCTGGTTACATCACAACTGTTGCGAATCCGGTTGAGTGCCTGTTGCTCGTGCTTTTGACTCATAGTACAAGCATAGCAAGGGCAGTCGCTTTCACCGGAAGCTGTAAACACATTCCAGCTAAAACCGCCAATACCGGTGTCGATATAAGGTTTACCAAGCAATTGGCAAAGATTGGAAATGAATAGCCGTGTTTGCTCGTTATCTACACACCCGATGGCAAGATCCACATGGCGGATAACTCCTTCACCCAAGCCATGACAGAGATCTCCATCGAAAACATCTACTCCTGCAGTCTCGATGCACATGTCACAGTAACGCTCTGCTGCAGTTTGCGCTTTTCTCTTACCAAGATCATTTTCGTTAAAGAGAACCGTACGGCTCAGATTGGATGTGGATATGTGGTCCATGTCGGTGATAAATACATATCCAAAGCCTGTCAGCGCCAGGCATTTCAGAACCTCGTTTCCGGTAGCACCGGCACCAATGACCGCCACTTTAGCTTTGTGGATATTGCTTTGTAGAAAGTTTGGGATCCGCTCTTGGCGATCGCTTTTTCTTTCGTAACCACTCATAAATTTCTCCTTTAGTTGTTATAAGGTGGCCGTGTGACCGGCCACCTTATCATACAAATCAGCCCGCCTTAGTGGGCAGCGCCAGGTCCAGGATGTCGCCATCAACGATATTGTTATCGGCAAGGCTTGCACCCAGATCAAGAGCTGCATCTGCGCCCTTCTTAGTAACTACCCAGTTCTGATTCTGGGGCAGGCTGCCACGGTCGGAGAGCTGCTGGAGCAGATCTTCCAGGAGAATGTCATCCTGGGTGGGAATGGACTGCTTTTCGCCTGCATAGCGGATGGTAATGGTAATTTCGTTCATAATATATTCCTCCTCAGTTAGTACCCCACAGGGTGGGGAAAATCAATTCTTCCACACGGATAAGGTTTGCGAATCCCGGATTGCTTTGCTCGCCAGTCAGAAGCGGCTTCCCCATTCGCAGGGCTGTCCGGGTTTGTATGCGCTGGATCAAATGCCAGCACTTTACCGATGTTAATTACTAATTTCCACAAGATAGGTTCTTTTGCCCACATATCACCAAGGCAGAAATTTCCGTTGGAGTAGATGTTGGGGTGGAAAGGGATAATTCCTCCGATGATTTTTGCGGTGGGAGCACCGCCGGGACTATCGGACATGGTAATAAGGACTTCCGTCTTGTTCTGGGGCTTGATCCTTCCGCCGTCCTTTACCATTGTCTTAATGTTGTATGTAACGATGTATGCCTTAACTCTGGGCGTACTCTGTCCGGGCGCGATCTTCCAGGAAAAGAGACTGCTAATAGGAAAAGCGCACATGGCTCTATACTCATTACTTAAGCGTAGATTCCACTGTGCTGCAGACATGAGCATCTCATCACGTCCTTTCTTAGAAGTTGGGGAATTGCTTAATTGTCGTAAAAAACAGTCTTACAGCGTTCACACACATACTTCCAATGCTTGCCGTCATCAGAACAGACTTTGTGTGCCGTAAATCCGCACTGCGGACAAGTTACTGTACTCATAGCAAGTTTACCTCCTTTTAGATTTCCCGCGACCAATCAATGTGCTCTTGGTCACAGGATCATTAGAATTCCCTGCTGGTTAGCAGAATCTCAAATAGTACTGAATCTTACCAGCTGCATTGTCCTCTCCGGCTGCTGCGCAAACAGCCACGGCATCCCGCAGAGATTCTCTTGCCTCAGGCCAACGCTCATCGTTGTAATATGCCTGTGCTTTCTCTACATAGTAGGAACACAGCCGCCACTCATCAGATGTCAGCTTGTTATACAGTTCATTGGAAAAGTTCATTTGTTAACCTCCTCATAGGGGCAATTAGTCTGCACCGTAGTTGCGGTTATGCTCGTACTCGCGATCCAACTCGTAGCGATGATCAGATACGAACTCACAAACTTCCTTGACCTCGTTGCGGTCCAAAGAGTGGCCGGACTGGATAGCAACAGGATTGAGCCAGACCTGTGCAACACGATAGCCATTTCTGGTAATGTGGCAGTGTGCAGGTTCGCGATGGCAATCATCCTTCTTGACGTCAACCTCGCACTGGAGGTTATAGTTGATTCTCAGCTTCATAGGACTCATCCTTTCTATGTTGTTGTATTTATTAAGAGAGTTCGCATTGGGAGCAGTTGATTCATCTGGACTGTTGCCCATCCGTTCATACTGCTTCCCTTTGCGTATTTACAATATAGCACTCTTTATTGGACTGCTTTTTTAGGGAACATAATGGTGATTACCGACTGGCAGGGGTGCATACCCGGTCAATCAGGCCAAAACCCTTCGCATCCTCGGCACTCATGAAATTGTCACGCTCACAGGCGGAGGTGACTTTTTCCACACTCTTGCCGGTGTTCTCTGCCAGAATCTGGTTCATCCGAACCTTGATAGTTTCCAAGCGCTTCAGATGAATAGCCATATCTGTGATCTGCCCCTGAGTATCAGCCGAAGGCTGATGAATCATAATCTCAGCATTGGGTAACGCCATACGTTTGCCTTTTGCACCAGCAGCCAGCAAAAAAGCACCCATAGATGCTGCCATACCAACGCAAATGGTTGCAACGTCACACTTGATGTGCTGCATAGTGTCGTAGACTGCCATACCGGCTGTCACACTGCCGCCGGGACTGTTAATGTAGAAATGGATATCCTTGTCCGGATCCTGTGCTTCCAGATACAACAGCTGCGCAACAATCAAACCGGCAGTAGCATCATTCACTTCCTCGGACAGGAAAATGATACGGTCACTCAGCAGACAGGAAAAAATATCATAGCTGCGCTCACCGCTAGACGTGCGCTCAATTACATAAGGAACCAGTGCCATTATGAAAACCCCTTTCTTATTCGCGCCCGTCTGGATAAGCCCAGATGGGCATTTGACTACTACTCAACGTGCAAATCCGGCACGGCGCTTTACTGCACCGAGGACTGCCGTTTCCGCGACTGCAAACATGTCTTCTGTTACAGAAACAATCTCCTCAGATTCCTGAGTCAACGCAACATTTAATGCGTTCTCAAGAACTGCTTCGATCATCTGCTGGTGCTTGCGTAAGGATGTCACATCATGATGGACAAGGTTATCAATATGAGCGTCCATCAGCTCATAGTCAAAGCTGATCAAGCTGTAGATGTTGTTCTTCATCTTCTTATCAGCATACTTTCTGGAGATAGACTTGATACGAGCAGCAGTTGCGTTAGGAAACTGAATGACAGTGCATCTGTCGGCAAGAATGGGAGAAATCTTCTGGATGTCATTCGCGGTCATAAACATAGGACAATGCTCCAGTCCGACAAGTGCAGTCTCCAAATAGTTATCATAGACGTCAGAACAGGACTCATCTGTGATAGACAAGAGCTCATCGTCTACGCTGGCGCGGTTGCGTTCGTGAGAAACCTTGTCGATTTCATCAAACACATAAGCAACCAGCAAGCTGTTTGCGCGCAGACGAGCTTTGGCAATGCAACCCACATCTGCAGATTGGTATGTACCGCAGTCTCCCGTCATACCATGACTACCATCTGTCTGAGGAATCTTAATTACCTCCGTTGGAAGATGCAAGGCTTCTTCTACCAACAGTTTGACAGCAGTAGTTTTGCCACAGCCCTTCTCCCCCACAAAGATAATCGGACGCATACGACCAGTTTCCATATAAGTTACCAGAGCAGGGACGACACGGTGAACAATTTCTTCGGGAATATCATTGCTTCTACAAAAATCAACCAAATGGCGATAAAGCGCTTTAGGATCCGCCTTGTTACGGAAACAATCAGGAACAACAAGCTGCATTTTCTCGAGCTGCTTCAAATAACGAACCTGTTTGCGATCGACGTGATGACTGGATCCAGGAGTATTAAGCTGCTCGACAAGCTCCTTCAAATGCTTCTTTCCATCCTCAGAAAGGCCACGAAGAGGCTTATCAAACCAATGCTGCTGTCTAACAGCCGAAATTGCCGTCTTCGACTGTTCAGACATACACTTCTGAACTGCCAGCATCATTTCCTTCTCCGGGAGGGTCATCAATCTCTGAAAAGCCTCATCACTAAGGGTCGGGAAAAATTTGTGGCGATCCTCTGCAGACAACTGCTGCAAATACTGTTTGATCTCGGACATGAATAATACCTCCTTTGTTGATATGCAGAAGCCTTGCTCTCTCAGGGCATCCATTAGAAACGGATGCCCTGAGAGAATCATAGGTTAGTCAGTGGTCTGAATAAATGCCAACATGTCGCTACGCATCTTGATGTTGGAGGCAAAACGAAGCATCTGACGGGGGAATTTTTCCAGAAGGAGAGCATACTCCTTTTCCATCGCGCGGACTTCCTCACTGGAGATTGCCTCGTGTGCATACTCCTTTTTGTGAATGAGGTGATCCTTAGCCAGCGCTCTCAAGTAGTACAGATACGTTACGTTAATAGAAGGCTGTGCCTCAGCAGAAGCAGCAATACCGTAATTTGCGGTATCAACAACAGCCTCGTACATGCCACGATCCATCTGCATGTCTGCCAAACGAAGAGCACACTGGCTAGCATTAGGGCGAGTAGTAATGGCATCTACCAGCACTTCCATGCTACGCTCACTATTGCCGACAGACATCTCCAACTCACTTTCAGCCATACAGGCCTTTTCCTCATGCGGGATAAACTCCTTGTAGTGCTCTACAAGCTGACGGCATTCAGCCTCGTTTTCGGTAGGATTTTCGCCCAACAGATAATCGATGGAAAAAGTGTAGGCGCGCCAGTTCCAACGGGGAAAATGAATGGACTTCTTGAGGATCGCGTAATACTTCGCGGCAGTCTTCATGTCACCAGAATCAGAACTGTACTTGATAGTATCAGCCAAGAGATCAACATTCATAGGGAAATACTTCAGACCCTTCAAACACACTTCAGCAGCCTGCTTGGTACTGCCTCTACGCGCATAGTCGCAAGCCTTGTTGTGATAATCATCTGCGTCCATGCTGTCCTCGGTTTCTGCGTCGGTGTCATCATCGTCATCGTCAATGTCACTGATTCCCGGAAGATCAGCACCCATACGCGCCAAGAACTCCAAGAAGCCGCTCATAGATTCGGATCTGTCGCCATCGTCACTTTCGGTTACTTCACCGCCGGGAATTACATCCAGTTCAGTTTCGGCTTCGTTGGTGGAAGTGTTGTTGGTGTCTTCAAAAAAAGTATTCATAGCCATTCTCCTTTTGTATGTTTTGTGATATATTGTGTTCCCTTCGGGGTACTCTTACGATATCATATTGCGAAAACCGTTTTTTTTAGGGAACCTATCTTGCGCATATTGAAGTGCCCGCAGATATAGATTGGGCAATGCTTGTCGCATATCACAGAGGGAAAATGGAAAAAATAAACAGTACACCTTTTTACAATAAGTACCGTGATATGACGGCAAACAAAGACCTGATTATCGGAAATATTGCCAACGACCGTATGTTTTTCGTTATCGACAACTTTTTTGTCGGCAATGTTACCGATATGGCTCTGATCAACAGCCTTTCTGCCCTTCAGCTCGGCAAGCAGTATGTAGTTATTTCACAAAAGGGCTGTGACGCTGTTCGCATTGAAGCGGAGGTTGAGCTTTCTTACCTTGAAAGACTGTTTATAAAAGAAATAGCCGAAGAAAACCGTGCGAGAGGGATTTCCCTCGCCAACGATATATGTAAAAATTATCGCCGTGAGGGTATGTACTTTGATGAAATACTCGATAAGGCTGAGAACGGAGGAAAGCGATGAACGAAATCCAGTTAAAGCTTTGTGATATTCAGGGAAGATTGTTTGAATTATCTGCCGAGAAAAAATATGACAGCGTCGCTTTTATCAAGGCGTTTATGACGTCTGATGTTGCAAAAGAGCTGGATTCAACGTACAACCGTATGCAATGGGCAGGAGAAGAATATCTGCTTGAGGAAGTCGCCGCCGGTGCAGGTGAAGCGCTTACAAGCAAAGGAGAAATCTTCTTGGCAGATGTGCTGTACTGGATAGGCTATATCTACCGTTATTGGCATTATTATACCGGTGAGGACAGTGCGAAGATTTATAAGCAAGCCCCCGCCCTGACAATGAAACGCAACTATATGATTTTTCACACGATGGATCCCGTTCTTGCTATTGAGGACTTGAAAGAAATTCATAATCAAAAACAATAATTCGCTTTGGAGACACAGTGCGGCACTTGAAAATAAATTGGGACTGACAAGCGCTGCCGACCTTGTTCGTGAAGAGGAATGCATCAGCAAGTAAAAGACGGTGGGATTATTTGAGAGTACCGGGCTGTCCGCCATCCGGGACGCCTTGTCCTCGGCAGTGGACTTCAGCTTTTCCGACGCCTCGATCATGTGAACCGCCCGGTCATACCACCCACAGAATAAAGATGATGCCCGTTATCGGCCATGTAGCCAATAACGGGCTTTTCTTAACGCTGAACACACGGTGTCTGTAAGGAGCAGAGAAGCAAACTGCCGCCTCTCTGCTCCCTCACTTGCTTGTTTATTTTTGGGTATTTTCTTCATCGTCCAGCAGGTCGGTCATATTCCGCAGGCTGATGCCCAGCGTGGACCCGTTGTGCAGCAGTGCCGAGGTGGCAGGTGGCAGTACACCCGCCACGCCCAGCGCGATCAGCGTCAGGTTGAAGCCCACGATGAAGCGGTAGCTGCCGTGGATACGCTCCATCAGTGCCTCACCGA
>ERZ779852.267-NODE-267-length-57378-cov-5.422989_pt1 | contig 57378 bp, 54 predicted proteins | sample MGYA00511559_ERZ779852 | MGnify/ENA primary metagenome ERZ779852 (study PRJEB29588, sample SAMEA2157977) | human gut metagenome | biome: human gut; feature: human-associated habitat; material: faeces | place: Denmark | collected 2008/2010 ...
ATATGCGCAACTTTTTCATTATAAATATTTTAAGAAATTAATTCAACCAACAGGTAACAATCATAAAACCGCATCAGATAATGGCAGAATTCCGCATTGACAGCCGTATGAAGGTGAAGACCCTCAAGGCTAACTTCAAGAAAACTTTCGGAGCATCGCTCCGCGTCTACACCACCGCTACCTGCAAGGCCAAGGCTGACGACGACGCCACTCTCGGCCAGCTGATGAACGGCACCGCCAAAGGCGGCGAAATGACCGTGGGCAGCAACCTGCGCGTGGGCAACTTCGAGAAGAAGCTCGGCGAGCTCTACGGCATCGGCGTACAGGTGGCCAACGGCGCCGACACCAAACTGAGCAATAACGATATAACTCTGGCAGCAGCCGGCAAAGAATAAACAGATATGGCAAAGAGAAAATCATGCATCGCCGGCGAGTTCGTAATCGAGCGCGCCGAGAGCGAGACCATCACAGTATATAAGATCTACGACAACACCCTCGGCGGTCTGCGCGAGGCTGCGGCAGCCATAGGCTTCGAGATCAACGAGAAGTCGAACACCCGCAACAACGGCGCACAGCTCATCAAGTTCGTCAACGAGAAAGCGGGCATCGATGACAAGAACCACGCCGTTGCGGGCGAGTTCTCTATCGAGAAGCTTCCTTCGGGCACCATCAGTGTCTACAAGACTTACGCCAACACCCTCGGCGGTCTTCGCGAGGCCGCTGCAACCGTCGGCTTCGAAATCAACGAGAATTCGAACACGCGCCAGAACGGCTCGAAGCTCATTGACTTTGTCAACGAGAAGAAAGGCGAGTAACCCCCGAAAATAAACCAATGGCGGGGAGGAACACTCTTCCCCGCCATTTCAAATTTTACATATTATGAGCAAAGCATCAGTAAGGGCGTCGATTGAGACGGTGAAGGGCGACATTGCTCGCAAGAAAAACGACATCGCGACAATACGCTCGCGCAAGAAGGAGACGATTGCCCGCTGTTCAGCAAACATCAAGAATGCTTCCGACAAGTCGACCAAAGACCGCTACCGCCGTGAGAAAGCATCGCTGACGGCTCAGTTCGAATCGCAGATCCGCACCCAGCAGGCATCACTCTCCTCGCTTCAGACGCGCCTCGCCTCACTCCGCGCCCAGCTCGCCCGCGAAAAATCGTAACGACATGCTGAAAGATGTTGTTGAAGCCGATGTGAGACAATTCATCGAAGGTGACGAAGAACTATTTTTCAACGAGCGTGACTTTCAGATGCACTTGGCTGTATATCTCCGGAGCCTTGGCAAGTATGACGATGTGGACATAGAGTATTATGTGCCGCAAAAGGAGCTTGACAGATACTTGTGGGAGAACGAACTGCGCCTCGACATCGTGGTCAGCAAGGATGGTGAATATGTGCCCATTGAGCTGAAATACAAGACAAAGGCCGTCAGCAGGCTGATGACCCGCTTCGGTGAAAGACTTTCTGAGAAGATTCCCGTGATGAAAAATCAGGGAGCGCAGGACCTCGGACGCTACGATTTTTGGAAGGATGTACGACGCGTTGAAATGGTCCGCAACCGTTTCCATAATGTCAAGGGCGGTCTTGCGGTGTTCATGACCAACGACAGGTTTTATCTCAACGAGACCAAGCCGACATCCAACAATTGCCGCTTCTCCATGAGTGAGGGTCCGCACCCGAAAAGAAAACATTGGCTCGACGCGAATAAATCTACGGCCAAAGGCAGGCCGGACTTCGATGTGGAGAAGGAATATGCCGTCAAATGGAATGCCAAGGAAGTCGGAGGCGTGGAGCTAAACTACTGCATTGTGAAAGTATGAAGGTTCTTGTTACGGGATTCGAGCCGTTTGGCGGCGATGAGATCAATTCTTCCTGGGAAGCGGTGAAAGGATTGCCTGAACGGATAGGGACAGCCGATGTAATCAAGCTGCGACTGCCTGTATCGTTCAGACGTTGTGCCTGTCCGGCAATAGAAGCCATTGGGACGCATAGACCCGATGCGGTTGTATGCGTCGGAGCGGCTGGCAAGCGTTTGGAAGTCACTCCCGAACGCGTGGCCATAAACGTGATGAACGCCAGTCAACCGGACAATGACGGCTTCCGTCCTGTAGACTTGCCGATACACGACGACGGTCCGGCGGCATACGTCAGCACTCTGCCTGTCAAAGAGATGGTGGCCTGTATGGAGGGTGCAGGAATCCCGTCAAAACTGAGCAACACGGCCGGAATGTATGTCTGCAATACGCTGATGTACAGGCTGCTCGACTACCTCAGCCGGAATAACAGCGGCACAAGGGCCGGGTTCATCCACGTGCCGAAAACACTTGCCCCCGAGGAACTGACCCGCGGTCTCGTGGCGGCAATTGAAACAATAATAACGAAAGAAACTGAAGATTGAACAACACCATCGACATAGAACTACCCGAGGCCATTGAGGAGCGGTCGCCTAAAAAACGTTACGACATCAAAGACCTCAAACGCGAGCTTGCGCGTGCTCTCGACGACGACCTGCACACACGGCAGTGGCACAACATCGTCGACTGGCTCATCATCGGCATGATCCTGCTATCGACGGCCGAGATTTTCATCTCGACATTCGACGTAAGTCCCGAAGTACGCAGCATCCTGCGGTTCGTGGATATCTTCACCCTGCTATTCTTTACGGTGGAGGTGTCACTGCGGATATGGGTGGCGCCAGTCATCAATTCTAAATGGAGCGGCCTGAAGGGACGGCTGAGATATTGCACATCATTCTATGGCCTTATTGACATCCTCTCCACCTATCCCTTCTACCTGCAATGGCTCGTGCCGCTGCCGGTAATGGCGCTGAAGGCGCTGAGAACGGTCCGCGTGGTGCGTACCATGCGCATCGGCCGTTACACCAAGTCGTTCAACCTGCTGACGGAATCCATTGCCGCCAAACGCCATGAACTGCTTGTGTCCATGCAGTTTTTGGTTGTGATAACATTCATTCTGAGTCTGATGCTCTTCTTTGCCGAGCATGACGCGCAACCGGAGGCATACAGCGACGGCTTCGCGTCGGTGATGTGGGCCTTCGCCCAGTATATCGGCGACCCGGGGGGCTTCGGCGACACACCGCCGGTTACGGTATTCGGACGCGTCATCGCCTGCGCCGTCGGACTGTTGGGCATCGCTATCGTCGCTGTGCCCACCGGCATCCTCGGCGCCGGTTTCACCGAGGCCATCGAGGAGCGCAACAAGCAGAGGGCAATCGAAGAGAACGCCGACAACCTGCGGAACGGCTTCGAACGCAAGCTCGACCGCCCTACAGGTTTTCAAGTCGTGCCGCCGTTCAGGTCGGTCGATGACCTCATGGCCCGGCTCGACATGAAGTCGGATGACCTCAGCGACGCAGTGCGCTGCGGCGAAGGGTTCCGCATGGTGAATCTCGCCGCCACGATACCCACCGATGAGAGCTATGTGCCCGACCGCATAGCCGTGGAGCATTTCCCGATGAACACCTCCTACGGATGCTGTATCGACCGGGGCTCCTGCATCACGATCGTGTCTCCATCCAATATGGTTGACCCCGGGCTGAGCCATTTCTCGTTCTATCTGGCCATGATCGGAGGCTTCAACTACATCTCGCGCGAAGTGGGCCGGCGTGCCCCTTACAAGTCGTTCTATGCCTTCTGCTCCGTTGAGGACGAGGAGGGCCTTAAGGAATACGCCGACGACCTCAGGCGGCTGACCGACAGAGCGGGCGCCTGGACTCTGACGGTGCTCGTTTCAAGCGGCGCTCTCGAACCGGCTTATCCCACAAACATACACCTGAACATCGGCGGCCGCAAGGGCGACGAGCGGCGCGCGGGCGACGGCCTGTTTGTCAAGGACGAAGATACATACAGCCGTTTCTACGAGACGCTGTCCGAGGCTGTGGGACGCGGTTTCGACCTGACGGTTGACCATCAGAAATATCACAGCACCGAATCGGCGAAACATTTCCTGCGCAAATTGCCGCTACGCCCCGACAGCAACCATATAGTGATGCGCATAGAATGGAAGCAGCTGCTGTGGTCGCAGAAACGCCTGCTGCTGGCACGTGAGATAGCCCGCGTCGCAAACGAAGCAATCCTCGGGCATCCGTTGCCCGACCCTCCGGCCGAACTGAAAAAGAAATCCATCGGCTACGATGGCTATGACTTATAACACTGAGAATTATGAAAATACCAGGACTGAGCTTCTCGTGGAAGCGTGCCGTGGGCATCACCGCGGCCAAGCAGAAAATATCGCGCAAGACCGGCATTCCAATGTCGAAAGCGGGACTTGAACGCAAAATCGGAGGCGCCATAATCAAAGGCGTTTTCGGCAAAAAGTAACGGAATAAATCTCAACCATAATGAAAATAAGAAATATTCTTCTAACGGCTATGGCAGTGACGGGTGCCCTCTCGCTCGGCTCCTGCTCAAAGCATGATGACGCCGCCGCCCGCATCTCCTACGAGGTGAAGGCCGTCAACAAGCTTGTGCTGTCCCAGATGACCATCAGCAAGATGGCTTCTGTCTCCGACATCGACTTCTCGAAAGCCAAAGGACTTAAGCAGTCGGCGGCCGCAGCTCTCGACGCTGTCAAGATCGGCGACCGTAAGGCCGCGTATTCCTACGACACATACATGCGGGCCTATATCGACCTCTCGACATTCTCGGACAATGATGTGAAGGATGACGAGTCGGCCAAGACGATGACAATCACACTCCCGGCCATACAGACTGAGTTTGCCGGCCGCGATGCTTAATTGCGCGAGGACCACTATCGGGTAACCGGCATGCGCAGTGAGATTGACGCGCAGGAACGCGCCGAAATCAAAGAGAACATGAACACCGCTCTGAAAGAGGAGGTGGAGTCGGACGAGACCTTCCGCAAGACTCTGACCGAATCGGCCAAGACCCGCGGCCAGCGATATTTCGAAGACCTGGCGAGCCGTTACGGCTACAAGGCGACAGTCAACTTCAAGGCACCGTTGACACACGTCACCTTGTCGGCCGTCTGGCTCTTGAGGGGACGGTGGATTTCGACCTTGAGAAACTTCAGTTCGACGAACAGGGGGATTCTGTCACCGTGGCACTTCCTCCCGAGATTGTGACGCTCCGCGAGAGCACTCGCCCTGGGGCATATACAGTAATCGACACGTGGAATGACGAATTTTTCTGTTCAGACAACATCTCGACCGAGGAGGAGAATAGGATGAAAACCGCTGCGGTAGCCAACGCCACGAGCATGGTCTATGCCAAAGGATACGTGAAACAGGCCCGCGCCGATGCTGTCAACTCCGTCAAACGACTCCTCTCCGCCGCTTTCCCCGGCAAGACTGTAATCGTGACCGACCCGACATCCGAAGGGACAAAATAAACCGCACACCATGGGATTTCTTGACAACGCTAAGAAAAAAGCAGCCGAGGCAGCCGAACTCGTCCGTCAGAAGGCGGCTGAGGCAGCGGAGCTGGCTAAGGAAAAGGCTGAGGAGGGTGCCGAACAGGCGCGTATCAAGGCTGAGGAACTCAAACTCTCGGAGTTCTGCTCCAACCTGACTGACAAGACAAGTAAAATCTGTAAAAACATGGCTGATTCGATGGTCGGGGCCAAGGACTCAGCTTTCGGCTGGATTCATGGCAAAATCAGTGACGCTGTCCGCGGCATGAACCTCCAGGAGACAATCAGAGCCATTGAAAAAGCAGGCCGGGAGCAGAAGGTGAATGTGGCGCCACTGGTTAAATTTGTTGAACGTATCAAGAAGATTGGAGATGACGATGAGCAATGAAAAGAAAACCTCCCGGGAAAAAGCGATAGCAATAATTGAACTTCTCAGCAAATACGAACTTGACGACATTTTGGCCGTAGCTGAGAAAATATCGCCCTTTGTCCCAATCCCATGCTTCAAGAAGATAGTGAAACTTCTTCGGCTTCTCTGCAAATTCGTGCCGACATTCAAGAAGATTTCTCCGGCTCTGATAAAGATGCTTGAGAAAGATGACAATTGCGCTGGGACTACATTGATAACAGCAGAGCGATGAGCAAGAAGGTCTGGATTGGAATTATCGTGCTGCTGGTGGTGATCGGCGGCATTCAGAAAGCGTGTCAGCCGGAATGGTACGACGCGCGGATGAACCATGCCGAGGACGCGATGGTCGACCTTGAGACGGACATCACCGACGCTCCACCGGTGCTGACACGCGAGTATCTCGAAGGAATCAGCAAGGAGACCTTTGCCTATAGTAAAAGCGTAAAAGCCGTCAATGAAATCAAGCCATCCGAGATAAGTAAAAAAGCCAGGGAGAGACTTGGGGAAGTGAAGGAAGAGATTGCCGGGTTCCAGAAGAAACTCGACATGTCATTGCTGAATAGACCGGCTGCGATAATCAACACCTCCGGAAGTCTTCTTGACAGCATCGCCACTATCCCGGTTTGGTTGGAGCAGGGCGAGACACTGAATTACTCCGTCAGGTCTGACAAGCCTCTCGACGTGACGTTATACAATTATGACAGCCGCAATGCCATCGTCACATATAAGGCGACGCAGAATGTGAGCCAAAGCTATAGGGTGCCGTACTCGGCGATTTATCTGCTGCGTCTGGAGCCTAAGGAACGGCAGTATGCCAGCGTGGACATTTCCTACCGACCCAATTCGCTCGACCGGCTGATGCGTCCGGCGCAGGTTGCCATAACGCATGAGAACGGGAGTCCCGGAGCGTTTCTCTCTCAGCAAATCGACGGTATAAGGATGACCGACGCTTTCAACGAGCCTCAGAAAGTGACGCTGCGCAGCGGCCTGAAGTCGGCGTTCTCCGGTTCGACACGCTCTCTGATTCCCGTGCAAATAACCAATGGTGCCACCGACTTGCTCTACAACCTTCAGATCTCGAACAACGAGGATAAGAAGAACGAGAAGGACTTCAACAAAGGGATGTCCACGTCTTATCGGAAGGTTCGCATCCTCGGACTCCCGGTCTATGACTCTCAAAGCGGCAGCGGACTGATTTCCACCATGCTCGGACTCAATACTCCGATAAAAGAGGAGGAATCATACGCCAACATGTATGTGTTTTTCAATGCCGACCAGGCTCGGAAATTCCAGAACGGCACTCCGGTAAGTCAGTTGAAATACAGCCTCGACTACAGCGTGCAGGGTTCGCAGAGCCGCAACGGCCGTATCCCGGTTGCAGGGCATAAGACTGTCTACCTCGGTTTCGAGAACGAGAGGATGCGCTACTCTACTTACATATGGTTATCCGGCATATTGTCTAAACCCGCTAAGGAATACGTCATCACGACTTATAAAGTCGAGCTACCATCCGAGTCTACAAAATTTGTAAAAGACTTCTTCTACGAGACAGACAAATAAAGAATTGCCGCCGGAACGGATTCCCGTTCCGGCAGCGTTGTCTTTGATCTGCGTTATGGTTTTACGCCCTCCGGAGTAAGAACCGGCAAATCAAGGCGGTTAAAAATTCTTAACAGGAACCAAAAATCTCAAATATGATTTCCCCGGCTTTCTTTCAACTTCCACAAAAGTACACGATTAGTACCCGCGCCTTCCTAAACCCTCCTGATAATCAGTCGATTTGCCCAAATAAGAAAAAAAATGAGTAATTTTGCATCCGCATAACCCAACCGACTAAGCAACTAACGACAACAATGGATATTAAAACAGTAAATGACAGAGAGTTTGGCGGCGAGCGCGCGCTTTTCGCCGTAAAAAATGTGCGTCTGGTCAATTGCACCTTCCACGCCGGCGAATCGGCTCTGAAATGTACATCCAACATCGAGGCCGAGCAGTGTGTCTTCGAGGGCAAGTATCCGTTCTGGCATACCGACGGCTTTAAGGTCACCGACTGCACCTTCACACCCGACGCCCGTGCCGCGCTCTGGTATTCGCGCAATCTGGTGATGAAACACACGCGTGTCAACGCTCCCAAGATGTTTCGCGAGATGGACAATCTGGTCATCGAGGATGTGGAGATTCCCGACGCACAGGAGACCCTCTGGAGCTGCCGCGGAGTGAGGCTGAAAGGTGTCACCGTCAAAAATGCCGACTACATCTTCATGCACAGCTCCGATATCGACATCGACGGCTATCGCCAGGACGGCAACTACTCCTTCCAGTACTGCCGTAATGTGGTGATACGCAACGCCGTGATCAACTCAAAAGACGCCTTCTGGGAGACCGACAATGTCACCGTCTACGACTCCGAAATCAACGGCGAATACCTCGGCTGGCACTCGCGCAATCTGCATCTGGTGCGCTGCCGCATCAACGGCACCCAGCCGCTCTGCTACACCGAAGGCCTGGTGATGGAAGACTGCACCATGGGCGATGAGTGCGACCTCGCCTTTGAGGACAGCGACCTGCAGGCCACGGTCAACTCGGCCATCGTGAGTGTGAAAAATCCGCGCACCGGCCGGCTTCACGCCCTCACAATCGGCGAGGTGATTACCGACGGGAATATCCTTCCCCCGGCCGACTGCGTGATAGATACAGAGATCTGATCATTCCTTTACCTCCTCCCCCCGTTCTGCCCAATGAGCATATTCGATGAGATAGTGGAGCGACGCGGCAGCGGCTCCTACAAATGGGATTCGTGCGGAGACCGCGATGTGATACCGCTGTGGGTCGCCGACATGGATTTTCGCACGGCGCCGGTGATCGTCGACGCCCTGCGGCGCAGGGTAGACCACGGTGTGTTCGGCTACACGCTCATAGACCAAGCCTACTACGAGGCGCTCACCCGATGGTTCGCCACCCGCCACTCCTACCGCATAGATCCCGCGATGGTGATCTGCGTCCCCGGCGTGGTGCCCGCCATTTCGGCCATCATAAAGGCGCTGGTGCCCGCGGGCGACGGCGTGCTGGTGATGACTCCGGTCTACAACTGCTTCTTCTCCTCGATCCGCAACAACGGTTGCCGCATCGTGGAGAGCCCGCTGCAAAGAGTAGACCTGACGGACGGACGGTTCACCTACCGCATCGATTTCGACGGCCTGGAGCGTCAGGCAGCACGCCCGGATGTGAAGATGCTGCTCCTGTGCAACCCTCACAATCCGGCCGGACGCACCTGGACCCGCGACGAGCTCATGCGCGTGGCCGAGATCTGCCGCCGCCACTCGGTGAGGGTGGTCAGCGATGAGATCCACTGCGAACTCACCGCTCCCGGCACCTCCTACACCCCCTACGGCCCTATAGATGCCGAAATCAACTCCGACCTCGGGCCTCAGGCCATCGTGTGCCTCTCCCCCTCCAAGGCCTTCAACACAGCCGGACTGCAGATAGCCAACATCGTGTGCCCCGACGCTCCGGTGAGGGCCTTTGTAGACCGCGCGGTCAATATCAACGAGGTGTGCGACGTGAATCCCTTCGGCGTGGTGGCCCTCAAGGCCGCCTACACCCCCGAGGGGGAGGCATGGCTCACCTCCCTGCGCCAATACATCTGGGAAAACTACCGCATGACGGTGGAGATGCTCCGCAAAGAGGTGCCGCAGTGCCCCGTGAGCCTCCTCGAAGCCACCTACCTCCCGTGGGTCGACATCCGCGCCACCGGCCGTACCGGCGAGCAACTCGAAGAGGAGCTGATCCGCAGCCACAAGGTGTGGGTCAACTGCGGCGAGATGTACGGCACCGAGGGATATGTGCGGCTCAACATCGCCTGTCCGCGCAGCGTCCTCGCCGAGGGTCTGCGCCGCTTCACAGAAGGAATAAAATCAATTTTGTCATCTACCGGTCTTGCTTAAACTTATACAATCAGGAGCCCCACTGAGCTTCCGTCAGCGACTGATGCTGACGGCCCAACTGTCGTGGCCGGCCATCATGGCCCAGCTGTCGAGCATCCTTATGCAGTATATCGACGCGGCCATGGTAGGACGCCTCGGCGCCGACGACAGCGCTGCCGTGGGCCTGGTGAGCACCAGCCTGTGGCTCTTCTGGGGCCTTTGCTCCTCGGCCATGGTGGGATTTTCGGTGCAGGTGGCCCACCGCATGGGGGCTGCCGACTATGCCGGCGCCCGCTCGGTGCTCCGTCAGGGACTACTCTCGGCGCTGATTTTCGGATGCTTCCTGGCCATCATCGGAGGTGCCATAGCCTTCCCGCTCCCCGGCTGGCTCGGGGGAGAGGGGGAGAAGGTGTGCCACGGTGCCTCGCTCTATTTCATGGTCTTCGTGGCGGCGCTGCCGCTGCTTACGCTCAACTATCTCGGGGGCGGAGTGCTCCGCGCTTCCGGCAACATGAAGGTAGCCGGAGGCATCAATGTGCTGATGTGCCTGCTCGATGTGGTGTTCAATTTCTTCTTCATCTTCCCCACGCGGCCGCTGCTGCTCGGTGGGATGGAGATTACCATCCCCGGCCTCGGGCTCGGGGTGCTCGGCGCGGCTCTCGGCACCGTGGCCGCCGAGATTATCTCCGCAGCCCTGATGCTGTGGTTCGCCACCATGCGCCAACCCGAACTGGCCATCTTCGGCCGCAGGGCAATGCGCAGCGGCATCAAGGAGCAAAACTTTTTCCGCCGCTTCATCCCCACAGGATCGGTGCTCCGCAATGCCTTGAAGGTGTCGGCGCCGATGACCCTGGAACACGGGGTGATCTGCGGCGCTCAGATCATGGTCACCGTCATCGTGGCGCCTCTCGGCGTGATGGCCATTGCGGCCAACGCCTTCGCCGTCACCGCCGAAGCGCTCTGCTACATGCCCGGCTACGGCATAGGCGACGCCGCCACCACTCTGGTGGGCCAAAGCTACGGCGCACGTCGCAAGGACCTCGCGCGACAGTTCGGCTACCTCACCGTGGGGCTCGGCATGGCCGTGATGACGCTGATGGGTGTGATCCTGTGGATTGGCGCACCGGCCGTGATGGCGTTCCTCTCCCCCGTGCAGGAGATACAGCAGCTCGGCACCTCGGCGCTCCGCATCGAGGCGTGGGCCGAACCGATGTTTGCCGCCTCTATCGTGGCCTACGGCGTGATGGTGGGTGTAGGCGACACGGTGGTTCCGGCGGCGATGAATTTTTCCAGCATCTGGCTTGTGCGCCTCCCCATCGCGGCGCTTCTCGCCCCCTCGATGGGCCTCGACGGGGTGTGGCTGGCCATGTGCATCGAGCTTTGCTTCCGTGGACTCATCTTCCTCCGGCGCCTTTTCAAAGGCACCTGGCTCAAGCATGGCCTCAACACCGGCTCCGCCTCATAGCCGGCAGCATAACGGATATAAACGCCACGGGGCTGTGCCAAAAATGGCGCAGCCCCGTGGCGTTTATTACAAAAAATCGAATTTTTGCTTTAGCCCTGGGCGAACTGCCGGCGGCGGTTCTCAGCAAAGAGGCGGCGCTCCTCTTCGGAGGCGATGCGATTGTTGGTGTTGCCGTTGCGGATAAACATCGAGCCGTCGGTCATGGCCACAGCCCTCTCCGAGGGGCGCACGGTGACCACAAACACATATTTGCCGTCGATATAGTCGAAATCGCCGCGGATATGCTCGGCGCTGAGGTTCACGCCGTTGTTGGTACTGCCGAAATAGCGGTTGATGCCGTTGGCAAAACGCACCTTAAATTTGTCCTGCACATCCACGATGTCGTAGTCGTCGTAGTTGTCGTTGATATATTTGAAATCCTCGTGCAGACCGTTGATCTCGCAGTTGTCGCGCACGCCGATATAGAGCGTGCCGCCGGCAGTGTTGAGAAATCCGCAGATTTTCTGCATGATTTCGGCCATCTGGCGCTGCTCGTCGGGCTGCATATGGCCTCCGGCGGGATAGATCATCGAGGTCTTGAGCTCTACGATGTCGCTCTCTTCCGGTATCGAGGTCTCCGAGTCGGCCGGTTTGAGCCCGAGGGTGGCAAAGATGTCGCTGCGCAGGTTGCGGCGCTCGCTTGAGGTCTGATGGATACCCTGCAGCAGGTTGTAGGCCATCACCTGGCGTGCCAGCGAGGCGAGCATCAGGTTGTCGGCCCCTCCGGCAATCTCGCTGAGGTAGCCGCATTGGTCCCAGGGCGCGCCGAAGAGGGTGAGAATGCGCAGCTCCACCACAAGGTGGCTGATGGCCGGATCGGTCTCGGCCGAGTGCTCGGCGCGGTCGCAAAGCGCCTTCACTTTAGCGAGATCGGGGCGCCCGGTGTCGGCAAAATCGGTAATAGCCTTCAGCAGCTCCATGCGCAGAGTGAAATTGCGCTCCGCCACACTGTCGGAGACCATCGCCGACAGTATCTTGCCCACGGCGAGATAGCTGTAAGCCACGGGATATTTGTCGGGATAGAGCTGCGAGAGGCTGTCGACGAGGCGTATCACCTCGCTCACATGCTCGTCGTCGAGAAATGCGCTCGATTCCCTCATGGCATCTGTCAGGTCCACGCTTTCATTCACGTAGATTTTACCCCCGGCAAAGTCGTACATCAGGAAGTTCATCGCCTCCTCGCAGTACTGGCCGAGGTCGCTCTCCTCGCCGACGATGCGCCCCAGCTGGCCGTTGACTATGATGTTGGTATCGGGTTTGGCACGGTCGCGGTCCACAAACTGTATGCGGAATTCCACCACATCGCCCTTCTCCAGTTTCGTATCGCCGTTTTTCGGCAGCGAGAAGGTGAATCCTTCCTTGGCCAGACCGAGATAATACATCGGATTGCGGTCGGTCTCGGTAATCACACCCTCCAGCACCGTCTCGTCGTCGCGAAATTGCGATGCTTTCTCATAGATAAATGTCGCCACCCTCTTGCGCATGCTGAGCACAAGGCTGTCGTCGTCGGCAATATCCTCCACCACAGCCTGCACAAGAAGCTGACTGTCATTGGCGCCGGTGAAAGTATATTCCGAAGCGTTGACATGGTAGACTACCACATCCCTGATGTTCATCTTGCCTTTCCCCTCATAGCTCGGATCCTCGAGCACGCACTGGAGGATGATATCCGAGTTGTCGCGGTAGCTTCCGGTGACGCGGATGGTCACCTCGTCGCCTACCGAGGGGCGCTGCTTCTGTCCGCTGAGCCTTGTAGTGCGGCTGCCGCGCTCGGTGACGGCGGCGATAGCCTCCTGCCACATGCGGTGAATGCGGTTCATGTTCTGCTCCGTGGCCGTCACGCGCTCTTTGAGCTTGTCGGGGAGCAGGATCTGTATGTCGCGGTCGGGGAAAAGCTTGGAGGGGAGCACCTTCTTGACCGTGGCCATGTTGTCGGTGCGGCCAATGAGCATGGAGTTGCAGCTCATGCAGAGGTTTATCCCCGCGCCGTCGTATACGGCCGTAAAACCGGGATTCTCGTTGCCGGTCTTGGCCGTGAGGCGCGTGGTACAGAGCATGGTGATATTGTCGAGATCGGCCCAGGTAAACTCCAGGCGGCTGTCGGTCTGCTCCAGCAGGGCGTCGAAGGCCTTTTCGATGAGCCGGCGGGTGTTGGCGGCGTTTGCCTTGTTGAAAAGCGACGCATATCGGTAGAGCATGGCGCGGTAGAGGCCCCACTTGGGGAAATCCTTGTCGGTGGTGAGCAGCAGGAGCATGGCTATGGCCGTGACAAGCTCGCGGGTGGATCCGCGGTCGGCATATCCGGCAAAGCGGTTCTCGTTGTTGATGAAGATATTCAGCATCTGTATGAAGGCGTTGCTGAAGTTCTCCATGAAGGTGGCGTCGGCATACCGCGCCTGTATGGCCTTGAAAATGTCGGTGATATATGTGCGCACAAACGACGGCGCGAGGCTGAACACTGCCATGACGATGCGCATCTTGCGCGCCGGGCGGTAGATATAGCCGGTGGTGGTGAGGCTGTTGATCACGCGGAGGATAAACTCCTCGGCTCTCCCCTGGTCGAAGATGTCGAGAGCCTCGAGATAGTCGCCGGCCGAGGTGATGGCCCCCGACACGCGCTGGCGTGCCTCTTCGCGCTCGCGCTCGTTGAAATGGCTGAAGTAGTCGGAGTTTTCAATCAGATATGTGCACACCTCTATGAAGGCCGAGATCATCTGATTCTGATGCTTGTGGCGCCTGGTAAGCCAGCGGGGCAGCTCGGCCTCCACAGCGTCGATAGCCATAAGCACCCATCGCGGATTGCCGCTCTGAGCCTCGGCCCAGATGGGGGCCATCCCCTCGTAGGTGCGGAATGCGCGGTAGAGCAGACGCCCGGCCGGACGGTTGCTCACCGAATACTCCATAATCACCTCGGGCGAGTAGACCGGCATGCGGCGCTCCTCGTTGTCGGCCTTGATATCGAGACGCAGATAGCCCGGCTCGATGGCTGTCACCTTCCCCTTCACCACGTCTCCGCGCTTGAGGGCGGCGCCGGGAGCCACGGGGATACGGTGGTTGATCCCCTGCGAGTCGTCGATGAGGGTCTGCATGCCGTTGTAGCGCTCGCTGAGCACGCGGAAAGTGTAGGTCTCCCCTACCGTATAGATCTGCGGCAGCAGGGCCGCAAGGTCCTGCTTGAGCTGTCCGCCGTTGTAGATACACTGCAACTCCTTGGGCGGATTTGACTTCTGAAAGTTGTAGGCCGGCACCTGATACTGCGCTCCGGCATGCTCCACGGTGAGATAGGGGCGTCCGCGGTCTATCAGCACTCCGATAGCCACCACGGGCAGAGTATATTTCTGATTCTCAGTAAATGCCATTTCAGCAGATGATTAGAAATAAGGGAAAGAGATTGATGGTATTAAATATATAAGCCTCCACCCCCGCGAAGGGGGAGGAGGTCAGATTTTCATGATTCGGAAGCGGCACTGCGGGCATGCTCCGGAAGGGAGTTGTAGGTGTCGAGAGCCACACGGAGCACCTCCATGGCCTCCTTGAGGTCCTCGCGGCTGAGCACATAGGCTATGCGCACCTCGTCACGTCCCATGCCGGGAGTGGTGTAGAAGCCCGAAGCCGGAGCCATGAACACCGTCTTACCCTCGTAGGAGAACTCTTCGAGGCACCAGGCGCAGAATTTGTCGGCATCGTCGACCGGAAGGCGTGCCACAGTGTAGAACGCACCCATAGGGATGGGGCTGTAGACGCCGGGGATCTTGTTGAGCTCGTCGATGAGAAATTTGCGACGGTCCACATACTCGTTGTATGTCTCGAGCATATACTCCTTGGGGGTATCGATGGAAGCCTCGGCCACAATCTGACCCAGCAACGGCGGGCTGAGACGCGCCTGGCAAAATTTCATGATATTCTTCTTGAGCTGCGGATGCTTGGTGATGAGCGCACCCACACGGATGCCGCACTCGTTGTAGCGCTTCGACACCGAGTCGATCAGCACCACCTGCTCCTCGATGCCCGGCAGATGGAAGGCCGAGATGTAGGGAGCGCCGGTGTAGCAAAATTCGCGGTACACCTCGTCGGAGAAGAGGAAGAGGTCGTGCTTCTTCACGAGGTCGCGCAGCTGCAGCATCTCTTTCATCGAATAGAGATAGCCGGTAGGATTGTTGGGGTTGCAGATCAGTATCCCCTTGGTGCGCGGAGTGATCAGCTCCTCAAACTTCTCGAGCGGCGGCAGGGCGAACCCCTCGTCGATGCTCGACGGGATAGTCACAATTTTGGCTCCCGCCGAGATGGCGAAAGCCATATAGTTGGCATAGGCCGGCTCCGGCACTATGATTTCGTCGCCCGGATCGAGGCAAGCCATAAAGGCGAACAGCACGGCTTCGGATCCGCCGGTGGTGACGATGATGTCGTCGACATCCACGCGGATATCATAGGTGCGGTAATACTGCTGCAACTTCTGCCGCAGCGAGAGCAGACCCTCGGAGGGGCTGTACTCCAGCACCTCGCGATGGATATTGCGCACGGCCTCCAGCCCCTGCGGAGGGGTGGGGATGTCGGGCTGTCCGATATTGAGGTGATATACTTTTATCCCTTTGGCCTTGGCCTTGTTGGCCAGAGGTACCAGTCGGCGTATAGGGGAAGCGGGCATCTCCGTGCCGCGCTGTGAAACTTTTGGCATCTTTGTCGGTTTGATTCTTTTCACTACAAAATTAGGTAAATTTCTGCAAAAACCAACCATAAAAGCCATTTTTAGGCCCGCAAAACGCGATTTAGCCATCTCTATGGCTCAAAAACAGACGAAACCCGTATCATTTTGCTGATACAGGTCACGTGGAAAGTATATAGAGAATTTTGTTTGACCGCCTTTTAGCGCTGCCGGATTGTGTCCGGCAGTCATTTGTCGACGATGAGGGTCAGCACACCTGTGCTGTCGTAGCATACCTGCTCGAATACCGGATCGGCCACCTCCAGGCGGTAGCCCCCCTTGCCATCGTGGTGCACAGCCTCCACACATTCCTTAAATCCATTGTGGTCGAGCAGATGATACAGCTTGCCGGGCACCACAGCCTTCAGCAGCACGGGCGAAAGGGAGTAGTTGTCGGGAGCTTCGATCTCCAGGAGGTTGCCCTTGCCGTCAAACTCCATCTCGATGCCGTCGGCGAGCTCTATCTCGAAGTCGCCCGAGGTAAACTGCTTTTCACATTTCACCACTGCATGGCCGTCGCAATGCTTCTGCAGAAATTTGCGGGCCTTCGAGGGTATGGAGCTGTAATCCACGCTGCCCGACACCACCGGACCTACCCCGGTGTATCCCTGAGGCACTTCGGGCACCGAAGCCCGCGGTGCGATATATTCGCGAATGTCCTGCGCCGTGGCTGCCATCGTAGCCAGCACTGCAATCACTATGGTGGAGAGGATTATCTTGATCGACTCTGCTGAAAAAGAATGAGACGCTTTCATTGTAGTACGGTATTTTTTACATCTTATGTTGACTCTTATGCTTCGGGCACCGCGGCTCGGCCGCCGCCCTACTAACAGAATTTAGCGCTCTTTCATCCTCGGAGCAATAACTCTGTTTTTTGAATTGAAACACATTTGTAACATCAAATGTTCACCTCAGCATCCTTTTTGGCGCCACTCCCCTGCTCGGGCTCTTGGCGCCACTCCCCTCCCTCGATTACTTTTTGGAGTCGCCGAGCACCTCCTGCGGATTGATGTCGATCTTGATGTCGCCGCCGTTGACGTCCTGCCACACAAGGAGCAGGGTCATCTTCTCGGCTGCAAGGGCCTCGATGCCGTCGCGAAACTTCTCGTCGGCGAGATTATTGCGAAACTCAGCCACAGCCGACTCCTTTAGCGTGGGGATCTGTGCACGGTCGATCTGCGCGAGATTGATATAGGGGCGGCAAAGGAAGGTTATGGCGAGTGTATCGCCCTGAATTTCAGCTTTTGAGTCATCGAAAAGCCCGGTGCGGGCCTCCATGGCGCGGAAAGCCGGCGAATTGAGTTCGTCGACCATCGCATCTATAGCCGCGCTGCGGCTGTTGCACGACCCGAAGAGCACTGCCAGCACCATCGCCGGCAGCAAAAACATCATTGACACTCTTTTCATATGCCTATACATTATATATACATCATTTATGCGTTAGTATGTAAAATTCGCACCTTTTGTGCGATTGCAAAAATAGCGAAATTTCCGGAAAATCGGTCAACGGTTAAACCTTTCATCTTGTTTTTATTCTAACAGACATAAGTAACTCAGCAAGAAAGGAGGAACGAGACATGAAAAAATTCTTTCAGACCGTCACAGCCCTACTGGTAGCTTTCGCCCTGGTGGCAGCTCCGGTAGTCGACGCCCAGACCCGCGGAAGAGGAGGAGCCGCCTCCGGTGCCACTGCCCCCAACCGCACACATGGCAATCACTCAGGCGCCAACCGTCCTTCGGACTCGAACCGCCCATCGGGTATGAGCCGTCCTTCGCGTCCCGCCGGCAACGACCGGCCGAGCACTCCCGCCAACAATCACAGGCCGTCAAATCCCGGTCGTCCCAATACTCCGGCGCCGTCGCACCGCCCGACCAACAACAATAACCGTCCCGGCGCTGTAAACCGCCCCGATTTGGGCAACCGGCCCGATCAGGGCCGTCCCGGCAATGGTAACCATCGCCCCGGCAATGGCAACCACCGCCCTGACAATGGCCGTCCCGGCAACGGAGGGCACCATCGCCCCGACAACGGTCGGCCCGGCAATGGCGGCCACTACCGCCCCGGAGGCAACGGGTATCATCGCCCGCCGGCTCCCCCGCGTCCGCCCCGCCATCACGGCCACGGCTACCGTCATCCGGTGCCCTTCTTCGGCACATACCACCGTCCGGTGCCCCCTCCCCGCTGGCACTATGTGAGCGGAGGTCCGGTGTTCGGCACCATCCTCGGCATAGCCCTCGGCACGGCCATCACAGCAAGCATCAACTCGCTGGTCAACAGCGGTTACACCGTCAGCTCCTACGGCAACGATGTGGTATATCTCAACGATGTGCCTCAGCTCAACTACTACTGGCCCGACGCAGCGCTCTACTACAACAACGGCCGGCTGTACGGGTCGCAGTTCACCTACTCGTCGCCCTACTACGACATGAACCGCTACAACACGCTCTACAACACGCTGATGATGCAGTATGGCGCTCCGGTGCAGGTGGTCAACAACGGCCCGGTGTGCTCCGCCACCTGGTACGGAGCCGGCAACCGCTACGTGACGCTGTCGTTCAACAGCGGCTACTCCGGCCAGTTCTACACCACCCTCTCTTTCGGCAACTGACCGCATCCGGCCTGAAATACACCCACAAATCAAGGCGCTCTGTCAAATCTCAAATTTGACACAGCGCCTGATTTCATATACCCGGATGGCCGGAGGATTTATCGCTTCGGACTAAGCTCGAAGTAATCTATATCCGGCATCCTTGAGCCCGGTCGACACCATGGCATCGGCCTGCTCGCGTATCAGCTGATCGCTGATATTCAGCCCGTACGTGTTCCATGAGCTCCACCCCATCAGGGGCGCTCTACCGCTGTCGGAGGCCATAGCGCCCCCGGCTGCCACCGCCGCGGCAATCAATAAAATAGCTTTTTCCACGGGGTTTATGATCATGATTTAAGATCCAAGCACATTGCTACAACCTAATCACTCTGCTCGAAGCACTCAAAACTAATCTAAGACCTAAGACTTAAGACCTAAGACCTAAGACCTATAAAGACTTCAGTCTTTAGTCAGGTCGAGCACCACATTGTCCTTCCCCTTCTCGTGGTAGAACTTTTTGAGGGGCGAAGCAGTGGCTTCGTCGTAGTTGCGACGGTTGCGGAAGACGTCGATGGCCATGTAGATGGCTTCGCGCATCGACTCCTCCGAGGCTACACCCTTTCCGGCGATGTCGTAGCCGGTGCCATGGTCGGGCGAGGTGCGCACATAGGGAAGTCCGGCGGTGAAGTTCACACCGCTGTCCATAGCTAGGGTCTTGAAGGGAGCCAGCCCCTGGTCGTGATACATGGCCAGTACGCCGTCAAACTTCTTGAAAAGTCCGTTGCCGAAAAATCCGTCGGCGGCATAGGGCCCGAATGCCAGCATCTTTTTGTCGCGGGCTCGCGCTATGGCCGGCTCTATCACCTCCTTCTCCTCGGCGCCGAGCAGCCCCTCCTCACCGGCATGCGGATTGAGCGACAGCACGGCAATGCGCGGCTTCACGATGCCGAAATCCTTGATGAGCGAGTGCTCGAAGATGGCGAGTTTCTCGAAAATGCCGTCGGTGGTGATCGCCCCGGGGATCTTGGCGATGGGGAGATGAGTGGTGACCAGGGCCACACGCAGCGACGAGTTGCAAAGGATCATCAGCGACTTGGCGCCGTCGCCGATCGACGACTCGAGATACTCCGTATGGCCGGGGAAGGTGAAGAGGTCGCTCTGTATGTTGTGCTTATTGATGGGAGCTGTGACAAGCACGTCGATTTTTCCCTCGCGCAGATCGGCCACGGCACGCTCCAGAGCTGCGAAGGCTGCCGCTCCGGCCTCCTCGGTGGATTCGCCGGGCACGATGTGGGCCTCCTGGCCGATGACGTTGATGATATTGCATGCATCCTTGCGGGCCTGCGAAGCATCGGCAATCTGCACCAACTGTGTGCCCTGCAGATCCATCGCCTTGCGGTAGAAAGCCGCTATCTTGGCGCTGCCGTAGACTATTGGGGTGCAAAGCTCGAGTATGCGGTTGTCATCGAGGGCTTTGAGTATCACCTCATAGCCGATGCCGTTGAAGTCGCCGTGGGTGATGCCCACTTTTAGCAGATCGGAGGTGTGAGGCGCTTCCTGAGCTCCCTGCGCCACCTCCTCATCCCCCTCGGCGGGGCGGGGCTGGCGCTGCTGTCCTTTCTTCCCCCTCTGCTGATTTTTAGGGGTTTTCGGCTCGTTGGCCGCTTTGGTTTCGCCGGCTGTCGGCTGATTATCTTCTTTCATTTGTGATGTTCGGTATATCGGTTAGAAAAAAATCTTTATCTGAATACTTTCTTTTGTCCCTTTCCCCGGGTAGCTTCGCCATAAGCCACGGCATGCGAGGGGCAGCCGTGATAACACCGCAGGCAGAGGGCGCAGCGGTTGCCCCACTGCGGCCGTCCGTCGGTCATGGTGATATTCTCCATGGGGCACTCGCGGGCGCAGAGGCCGCAGGAGGTGCACTTGGCGGGGTCGCATCCGAAAGGTTTCGGAGAGGTGAGGAAGATATTGAAGAGGGGCCGTAGCAGTGCAGTCTTGACCCATGCCCACGATCCGCGGGTCACATCGTCGCCGTCGAATCCGCGCCCTATCGCCGCGGCCACGGCATCGACGCGCGCGGGCATGGCGTCGAGTTTTCCCTGCGCCACCTCAGGGCTGTCGGTGTCAAATCCTTTGAGCAGCACATACGTGTTGGGCATCGCCACTGTGAAGGAGCCGCGCGGCCACCATCCGCGGCGTCCGGCTATCTTGCGCCAGCAGTTGTCGGCATAGCCGATGTCGTCGCCGCAGGTCATCACCAAAAAGTGAGGCGACTGCGGCGCTCCTTTGAAGCGCACAAGCCTCATGAAGGCCTCCACGGCCTGCGGCACGCCCCAGCTGTAGACCGGCATCACCCACACCACCGGCTCGCCGGGAGCCACAGTGAGCAGCGTGTGCTCGGGTGCCGTGAGCCGCTCCCCTTCGAGGGTCACGAGCTCGCCGCCGAGGCGCTCCTGCAGCCTGCGGGCCACGAGTAGCGAATTGCCGGTGCCGGAAAACACTATGATCATCGGATGGTCACCTGAGTGGCTCCGTAGCCATATTCGCGAAACGATGCATCCTGCGCCTGGCACCCCTTATAGCGGTAGTTGAGCTCTTTCATCAGAGCCTGACGAAGCACCCCTTCCCCTTTGCCGTGGATGAAGACTATCTTCTTCCCTTTGTGGGCGAGATTTTCATCCATCACCTTGCGGAAGGCGTCGATCTGATAGTTGAGCATATCGGCGGGCGAGAGGCCGCGGGTGTCGTCGAGAAGTTCGGCGATATGCAGGTCCACCACCAGCGGACCCTCCTTGGGCTGACGTTTCTGCACCGGGCAGCGCAGCGGACGCGAGTCGGCGGCGCGTTTCTGCCTGATGGCATCCTCGAGCGAGGCGCTGTCGATGCTTACGGCGCGCTGCGGGATATCGTTTTTCACTATTTCGATGGCTATCACAGGCTCATCGAAATAGGGATTGTCGCGGAAGCAATGGAGCTTGAAAAACTTGGTGGTATCCATGCGTGTCTCCACCGCCACCGGCGCCTTGAGGGCAAACATGCGGTCGCGCTTGAAGGCGATGTACTGAAATGCCACACGGTCGAGACGTCCGGCCTGTTCGCGGCTGAGTTCCTCGAGAAATACCTGCATATTCGGCTCCACGATGCCGGCGTAGCGGGTGGTCCACCCCTCATCGTCATCGGCGCGCGAGAGGTAGGTGAAATAGAGGAAATAGTTGGAGTCGTTGACCAGATACGCCTCGTAGGAGGTGGTGGTGAGATGCTTCAGCTCCATGGCTGCGAAGGCCAGGGTGACATTGAGCTTCTCCCCCTCGGGGGTCTCGATTACCGGCTCGGGCTTGGAAGCCTCGGGCACCTTGGTGGGCACGAATTTGCTCTGAGTTTCGCGCTCGCGCTCCTGGCGGTGCTGACCGGTGCCGCCGAATATATCTTTGCGGTTCTCCTCCTCGCCGGCCGGAGCCACCACCACGAGCTCACGGAGCATCACGGGGGTCACAAAACCGTCTTCCTCCTCGACATGGGCTATCTGACCGTCGATTTTCACCACCCGGCCACCGCCTGTCGAACTCAGGAACCGCACTTTATCGCCTATTTTTGCCATATTGTCTTGATATGTTGCCGGCCCCGGGCGGCAGGTGCCGCTTCCGGTAGCCGTTATGGTTAAAAAACTAAATGCAACGCGAATTTACGAAATTTCCCCGACTTTGCGTAACTTTGCCGTATGGTAAAGAATCTAAAAATCGACGATTTCGACTACGACCTCCCCGACGAGCGCATCGCAAAGCACCCGCTGGCCCTCAGAGATCAGTGCAAACTGCTTGTGCGTCAGCCCGATGGCGCTATATCCGATCATATCTTCGCCGAGCTTCCCGAGCTGCTCCCGCCCGACTCGATGCTGGTGTACAACAATACGCGAGTGATCAACGCACGCCTCCGTTTTCACAAACCCGAGGGTGCGCTCATTGAAATCTTCTGCCTCGAGCCGGTAGCACCGCGCGATTATGCCGTAAATTTCGCCCAAACCGCGGGCTGCTCCTGGCTCTGCTTCGTGGGCAACTCCAAGAAGTGGAAACAGGGCACACTCACGCTCGAGCTAACCGTAGGCGACAAACTTGTGCACTTCGGCGCCACCCGCGAGGGGCGCGAAGGCAATGCATCGATTGTCTCCTTCAGCTGGGATACCGACGAGGTATCGTTTGCCGAGATCATCGAGGCTGCCGGCGAGATCCCCATCCCACCCTACCTCAACCGAGGCACCGAAGCCTCCGACTCCACCGACTATCAGACGGTCTACTCGCATATCGACGGCTCCGTGGCAGCTCCCACGGCCGGGCTCCACTTCACTGACAGCGTGCTCCATGCCATCTCCGAGCGCGGCATACCGCGCCGCGAACTCACCCTGCATGTCGGCGCCGGCACCTTCCAGCCCGTCAAGGACAACGAGATCGGCGAGCACAAGATGCACAGCGAGTTTATCGCCGTCAGCCGCCGCCTGATTGAGGAACTGGCCGACACCCCCCGCCGCGTCATTGCCGTAGGCACCACCTCGGTGCGCACCCTCGAGAGCCTCTACCATCTCGGGTGCCGCGCCGCCTCAGGCCTCCCGGTCGACGAACTGCCCCAGTGGTATCCCTACGACCCCGACCATCCGCAGCTCTCGGTGCACGATGCGCTCACTGCCCTGCTCGACACCTTCGAGGGTGACACCTTCATGGCCTCCACCCGTGTGATTATCGCCCCCGGCTACACCTACCGCATAGTCCGCGGGATGGTCACCAACTTCCATCAGCCGCGCTCCACCCTCCTGCTGCTCGTAAGCGCCTTCACCGGCGGCGACTGGCTCCCCATGTACCGCCATGCCCTCGACAGCGATTACCGCTTCCTGAGCTACGGCGACGCCTGCCTCCTCCTTTCCGACTAACGCTAAAGGATGGGGGAGAAGAGGCGCATCACCGACTCGAGGACTTTCTCGGAGACGGGGCGCTTGGCCCAGGTGGAGGGGGTGAGGCGGATGCAGTCTTTCTGGTCGCGGAGGAAAAGGCCCTTGAGACGTGAATTAAATTCGCGCGAATAGATGAGCACGTTGGCCTCGAAATTGTGCTCGAAACTGCGGAAATCAAAGTTGGTGGACCCAACAGTGGAGAAATCGTCGTCGACGATGATGGCTTTGCTGTGGAGCATCCCTTTCTCATAGAGATACACCTTGATGCCTGCCCGCATGCACTCGCGGATATACGACGACGAAGCCCATCGGAGCATATCGCTGTCGGAGCGCAGCGGCAGCATCAGCCTCACATCTATGCGCCCCAGCGCGGCCACCTGCAGGGCATGGAGCAGGCCCTCGGAGGGGATGAAATAGGGGGTCTGGATATAGATGCACTTACGGGCCGAGGCTATGGCCTGCTGGAAAATGAGGGTCATGTTCATCCACTGCGACGTGGGCCCTCCCACCACCAGCTGCATTCCGGCGGGACGCTCCGTCGCCACAGTGGAGCCGGCCTCCTCGTCGAGTATCGGACCGCCCATGAAATTCCAGTCGATCACAAACGACTGCTGCAACGCTCCCACCACCGGACCGCGCACCCGCAGATGCAGGTCGCGCCACATGGCGAAGTTTTTCCCTCCGTCTACGTAGCGGTCGGCGATGTTCATGCCGCCGATATAGCCCACCCGGCCGTCGATGATGACCAGTTTGCGGTGGTTGCGCCAGTTGATGCGGGTGCCGAACGGGGGGAAGACCACCTTGAAAAACGGGTGCGCTTCCACTCCGGCCTCCTTCATGCGCCGAAGCGCCCGGCGCGAGAGTTTGAACGAGCCCACATGGTCGTAGATCACACGCACTTTCACCCCGGCGCGGGCACGCTCGCAGAGAGCGTCGATCACGCGGTTGCCGATCTTGTCGTCGACTATGATGTAATATTGCAGATGGATGTAGCTCCGGGCCGAGGCAATGTCGTCGAGCAGCGCCCGGAATTTGTCGGTGCCGTTGTCGAAGATCTCCACATCGTTGCCCTCGTAATATCCTGAGCTGCAAAGCGAATGGGCCAGATTCATCTGCTGCTGCAACTGCTCTGGTCCGGAAAAATTGCGCGGCTTCACCGGGGCGGCGTTCACCAGGCGGCGTATCTTGCGGCGGTTGCGCCGCGACACTATGCGTTTGCGCTGGATATTGCGCCCGAAGACTATGTAAAGCACCAGTCCCACCATCGGCACCACTAAGAGCACGGTAACCCACGCGAGCGACTTGACCGGATTGCGGTTCTCGCTCACTATCACGGCTATAACACCGAGTATGGTGAGCCCGTAGAGCACTGAAAGTGTCCACCAGAACCATGGGTGCGGTATTAAGTTGAATAGCCAGGCCATCGGGGTGAGAGGTTAGTTTGCGATGATGTTACTGTTAGTTACTGCGAAGGAAATAGATTGGCACTATTTCACAAGGTTGTGACGGATCATGATGTCGGAGGTCCTTGCGGCATCCGACACATGGCGGCTGAGCCCCTCGGGGGCGCCTGTGGCATCGCCCTGCATGTTGCCGTTGAAATCGAAGGCGAAGCGCGGACTCTCGGGAGCGAGCGCCGAAAATCCCATGCCGCGCCAGCGGTAGGGAAGTCCCATCATGTCGAGCACGGTGGTGTAGACATCGGCCTGCCCCATCACGTCGCTGCGCACGCCGTGGACCGGAGCATTCAGCACTATCAGGGGGATATAGCCGGCGGAGGCCACCAGGCGGCGCCCCTCGGCATCGTCGCGCAGCTCATGTCGCCACGAAGCGAGGGCCTCGTGATCGCCCAGGATCACTATCATGGTGCGGTCGGCGTCGCTGCGGCTGCGAATATAGTCGAGCAGACGCCCCAGGGCGCGGTCGGTATAGTGCACGGCGGTGAGATAGTCGGTGAGTTTCTCAGGATATTTGCCGGAGAAACTGATGGTGCGGTGATCGTCGGGAATCTTGAAGGGGTTATGGCAGCTGTAAGTGACCAGTTGCACATAGGCTTTCTCCCCCTCGGGCCACACGTCGCCGCGCTGCATCTTGGCCACGGTCTGCTCCATGAGCGAGGCGTCGCTCAGACGTGCCGGGTGACCTATCCGCTCGGAGTTGTCCCACGAGTCGGCCATCTCCTGCCGGTCGATGCCGAAAGCGCGGGCTATCAGTCCCTGATTCCATGTCGAGGGTTTGTCGCCGCTGAAGAGATAGGTGGTGGCACCCTGCCGGCGCATGGCGTCGGGGAGGGCATGGAAGCGGTTGTCGGCATATTTCATGGAGTAGACCACATCGCGGGTGGGATACATCCCCGCCAGCATCAGCAGCTGGCCGTCGATGCTGCGGCCGTTGCCTACCTGCGAGAGCACATAGGGCGCATACCAGGTGGTGGCGGTGTCGGACATCGCCTTATTGAGTTCGGGCGTCAGCTCCTTCCCTTCGAGCGTGGCTCCCACGGGCCACGATTCGAGCGACTCGCAGAAGATCACCACAAGATTATCGCGTTGCAGCGAGTCGGGTCTCTCTGCCGGCAGCGGCGAATGCATCATGCTGCTGAAACGCATGTGATCCTTGCTCCAGGTAGCTACGGCCTCCTGCTCGGCGGAGGTGAGAGAGGCTTCGTGCATCGACAGCTCGGCAGCAAGCGTGCCGAACACGGTGTAGACCACCGGCGGGGTGGTGGCGTAGTAGCACTCCCCTTTCAGCTTGGCCACATGAGCCCGGAGGCCGCCCGAGACGAGGGCCGTGAGGCACGATAGGAGTCCGAACACCAGGAGCGTCACAGCATAGGGTATCAGCCTCGGCTTTTGCTCGTCGCTGCCGCGCGAGGGGGTGACGAAGAGCACCACTGCCGTTATGGCCGGAAGGATGGCATAAAGCCAGCTCCACGAATCGTAGATACTGGCACGGAAATCCATCACCTGCCCCGCAAGCAGATAGCTCTCGGGAGGGATGGAGTTGAAATATGTGCGGCAATACATCAGGTTGGCTATCAGCAGCAGGTCCACCAGCGCCATGAGGGTGATCTGCGGCCATATGCGCCGCGTAAGCACCACAGGGAGCGCCATCAGGGTGCTCAGCGTCAGAGCGTTGACCCATGTGCCGGCCATACCGAGGCCACGGAAAGTGGTCTGCGAGCACCAGAGCACATCGAAGGCCAGCACGGTAGCCAGACAGCATAGCCATACGACGGTGAACCGCCTGGTCCACAGCGATTCAGGGAAAAGGAGCCGGAAAAACGCTCCAAAAGCTATATTTTTTTTCTTATATGCCATTGTTTCGTTGAATTGATGCAACACTGCGACAAAACGTCCCCCCCTTCTCCCCTTCGTTTCCACAAAGGTAAATAAAAAACCTTGATTTTTATGCCGGATACACAAGAAAGTCAATGCTCTGACCGCATTTATCTCTGCCCTGCCCACCGACCCTCGAAATAATCCGACCCAAATCCGCGATTCCGACCGATTCCTGCCTGAGCTTTTCAACCTCCGGACGAAGCTTTTTTATTTGGCAGCCTCGGAAAATGACAGACAACCGCTGTATCCCAAAACAAATACAAATAAAAGTATTTTTCTTTATTGAAAAAACGTACACAGAGTTAGCAAAGTTTTTATACCTTTGTGTCAGATACAGCAGAGCAATCCTCGAAATTGCCCACAATCACATTATGCGCAATTTTTAGCCGCTTTGATACACCGAACATTCCTCTAACAGCCCCATTCTTCAGGTTATGATCCAACTAACTTCTTCTCAGCAGGCAGCCATCGATGCTTTCAAGGCGTTCCTCAAGAGCGACGAGCAGGTGTTTATGCTCAGGGGCGCCGCCGGAACGGGCAAAACCACTCTTGTCGCAGAATTTCTGAAGATTCTTGATACCGCGAAACGTGCAAGCAAACTGATGGCTCCCACCGGCCGAGCGGCATATATCATCGGTCATAAAACCGGGAGGGAAGCCACTACAATTCATCGCGGGATTTACGGCCTGTCGAAATTGAAGTCTACAAGTAGCGACCATGAAGAAGAGGATTATGGCGGCTTACATCTCTGCTTTGGGCTAAGCAAAAATGATGACCCGCTCAGCGAAGTATATTTTGTAGACGAGTCTTCGATGGTGTCGGATTCATTTTCCGAAAATGAAGCTTTCTCTTTTGGCTCGGGATGCCTGCTGACCGACCTCTTTGAATATGCCTGTGGACGAAAGATTGTGTTCATTGGCGATTACGCCCAGCTACCACCCGTGGGCATGAATTTCTCGCCGGCCCTCGACAAAGACTATATCGAAAATAAGTTTGGCTGCAAGGTGAGAGATGTCACCCTTCGTGAAGTGATGCGCCAGGCGGCCGGCAGCGTCATGCTGTCAAATGCAGCTAAAATCCGCGAGAACATAGAGAATAAAACATTCATCGAGTTTAAGCTTGACAACGGAGCCGACACCGCATCGGAGGACGACGACCTGCTAAAGCCATATTTTGAATTATCGCCGGAGAAGCCGGGGGTAAGGTCGGCCATCATTGCCTACAGCAACAAGCAGGCATTGGATTACAACCTCGCCGTGCGCCGTCATTACTACGGGGAGGAAGCTCCGCGCCTGATGCACGGTGACCTGCTGATGGTGTGCCGCAACAATTATGCTTATGCGTATGAATTGTTTAACGGCAATATCGTACAGGTAGAGGCATGCCAGCCCGACGACGAAGTGGAGCGCCGCAATGTGCGGGTGAAACTGGGCCGCGACAGGATTGAATCGGTAGAACTCATATTTCGCAAAGCCACCATACGGTTTGCCCACAACGGGCAGGCGGCTTCGCTCAGTGTCATGTTGCTCGACAACTTTCTTGACGACAAATCAGGCTCGGTCGGCGGACTGCTGGCGCGTGCCCTGATCGCGGATTTCAACAACAGGCTGCCCGACAATCTGAAGACCCGCCACAATGAAATACGACGCTTGTTGCGCTCCAAAGGCCCTCTCACCGCCGAGCAAAAGGAACTTTGCAAGGTCTATAACGAGCGGATGCTCAAGGATCCCTATTACAACGCCTTGATATGCAAATATGGCTACGCCATGACATGCCATAAGGCGCAGGGCGGCGAGTGGGACAATGTTTTTGTCGACATGTGCCGCTTCGGGGGCACAGCCAACGAAGACTACTTCCGTTGGGCATACACGGCATTGACACGTGCGAGCAAAAAAATCTGGCATTACCGCAGTCCCGATTTCAACTATATCAGCAATCTTGTGGTAGAGGAGATCAAGCCCTCATCAAGAATCCAGGTCAGCAACTATTCAGGCGATGCCGATTTCCTCGATGCCCGATTTAAGCGTATCCTGACGCGTGCGCAGGAGGCGGGGCTGCAAGTGGCGGAAGACCGCTCAAAATCCTATCAGCATATCATCACATTTACCGACGACAAATCTGATACCGCCACCTTTCAGCTGTGGTACAATGCCAAAGGATACAGCGCCAAGGACATCCTCATATCATCTACCTCCGAAGAGCTGTTATCGCTCTGTCGCCCGATAATCGATGCGTCGTATGCGCCGGATAGCGTCCCCTTCTCTGCCCCCGGCAGGCCTTTCGCCGAGAAACTCGTAGCCTTCATCCGCAGTCAGCTCGAGGAAACCGACATTCAGCTTCTTGATATCAGGCAGGATAGCTATCAAGACATGTTTCATCTCAAAACCGATGGCATTGCACAGGTTGGACTCTTTTATACCGACAAAGGCAACTACACATACATGCGGCTGACCAGTTCGCTTGGTCCGCTGGATACAAAACTCCAAAATTTCCGCAACCGTTTCATCTAATCCATCAATCATGACTATCAGAGAAATTACAGCATTGCGCAGATCAGGCCAACTTTCTGAAGCATTACAAGCGGCAGAAGCCGAATTTGCCCAAAATGCCAATAAATTCACCGCAGGAGCGCTCTTCTGGTGCCTCAACGACCTGCTGAAGCAGCCCGAAGGGGAAGTGGACATCCCGTCGACCGTGGAGCGCATGAGATCGCTCTACAACGACCACTGCGCCGGCGATGAATATATGCAGAAATCCCTTGCCTCGGCCGAGAGGCGTGTTCTCCCTCATTTCCAAGAGATTAGCACCGCCGTAGATGGCGCTAAAAACGGGGGCGACGCCCGCGCCGCTCACCGTCTGGTCTCAGGATGGTACAATGCCGGCGAACTTGACCCGTCGCTTTACCCGCAATTCGGCTGGCTGACATATTATGCTCTCAAGCAGACCAATCTCAACGACACTCAGGCCCGCAAACTCCTACTCAACCAATATATAAAGCTCGACCTGCCCAAGCCGTCTGCCCTTCATTCGCTCATACTCAGCGAAGCTGTAAAGGTAGAGAAAACAACCCCGCTGCAATTTCGCATCCGCGACTTCGTGCGCCTCTGGGGTCTTGAAAACCTCCGCGATGAGGACTGGGAGCAATTTCATACCGACGACGGCAACACCTTGTCGTCGCTCGTGGAAAAGCTCATCAGTGTCTATGCACGTGAACTAAAGACCGACCATGTGGCATCTCCCGACGATTTCAGCCAACTGGTTGACAAGGCCCTCGTGGCTTTCCCGCAGAATCAATACCTACCTCTGTATATGGCCATTGTGCTCACCTCTCAGGGGAAGGGCGACGAAGCTCTGGCATATTTCAGGAATATGATTCTCAAGTCTCCCTCCAAGTTCTTCCTGTGGAATCAGGCCGCCGATCTTGTCGAAGACACCGATACCAAAATCGGCCTGATCTGCCGGGCCCTTTCCTGCGGTGCCGACGATAAATTTATTGGGAAAATACAGCTGAGACTCGCATCGCTGTTGATTGAGAAAGGGATGCTGTCACAAGCCAAATATCAGCTTGAAAAGCACCGCGCCACCTACCAAAACAACGGCTGGAATCTTAAACCCGAATTCTGGGAGCTCTTCAATAAGGTGGCATCCGCCGACGCTGCCACCACCGACGCCGACGTTTTCGCGGAGTATTCCGCCAAAGCAGATGAATTTATCTACAGCTCCTTCCCCACTCTCCTGGCAGTAAAAGTGGGCGAGTCGCAGAGCGACGACCGCAATCATCCCGGCAGAAAAATCACCACATTGATTCTCCGCACGGAAAAATCCACCTTGCGGTTGCGAAAACCGGCCAAGTATGGTCTGCCGAGGCGCATCCCCAATGGCACAGCTTTCGACGTAAAGGTGCAAGACGACAAAATCGTGTGGATCAAGCCCCGCACATCCCCTGTAATCACCGCCTGGCTGAAAGAGCACACAGGTGAAGTGCATCTGCGCACTGACCGCAACGGCCACAGCTACACAATGATTTCCGGATCCTACGTCGGCGAAAAGCTCCTTAAAGGCATCAGCGAAGGCTCCCGCATAAAAGTCTTGTCGATACGCCAATCCGACGGCCGCTGGTCCGCCATCGCCCTGTTGGAGCACTAAACCCCATCCTATGCAACGCCCCAATGCCGCCTTGATGCATCGCGCTGTGATACAGCAAAAAATGCGAAGAAACACAATATTTTAACACGGTGGGCGGCATTTTACTTTTGTTGCATGAAAAATTATTACTAATTTTGCACTGCCCTACGGCCGGATGCGGCCGGATGCGGCACACGGATTAATAAAAAAGATGAAATTCTACCGCACAATGATGCTTGCCCTGTGTATGGGAGCCGCAGCGCTTATGAGCGATGCGACCGGGGCATCGCGCGCTGTGTGGGAGGATGTTACTTCGCCGCGTCCCGAGGTGGTGCAGTCGCTCGACGAGAGCGATGCCGATGTGGCCATCCTCGTAGCCGACGGCTACATCTATCTTACCACCGAGAAGACCGTCACCATCAAAATCTTCTCGATCCTGGGACAACTCATCAGCCAGGACACCCTGCGGCCCGGCACCCACCGCATCAAGCTCGCCTCGCGCGGTATCTACATCCTCCGCGCCGGCTCCACCACCCGCCGCATCACCCTCTGACGCCCGGGGATACAGGATCATTCCCGGCAGTAGGGGCGCAAAATATGGGTCAGCGGATTTTTCGGGTGGATGACGTGGTAAACATCGGCTTCATGATCAAAGCTAAAGCTTTGATAACTAAAAAAACTTTACATAAGAGAGGAGGAAATATTGCGCCCCTACCGTTGATGACATCCTCCCTTATTTATATTCACATTGATTCTTTTATATTTACATTGATCATTTTATATTTACATTGATCATTTGTAACAGCAATAGACGAAACGACGCCGGCGCCCTGTGATTGCGGTCACGGGGCGCCGGCGGGTTATGTTGCGATGTTAAGGGTTACTTCTCGAGGAGGAGGAGGAGGTTGTCGTCCTTGTCGTAGAAGCCTATGCCGCCCGAAGCGAGCTGGCCGAAGGAGGCTACGCGGGGAAGCAGCTCCTGAAGGGCACGCTCCACAGCGTTGTCGGGGCAGGCCATGCGGGTGCTGGCTGCGGGACCAAAGGTGAAGGTCTGGCCGTCAAGGTCATAGTGGCCCATCAGATTGTTGCAATCGGTGGTAGCCGAGTAGGAGTTGGCGTCGTCGGGGTTGCCGCCGAAAGTGAATACATAAGGTGCGCCGGGCAGCGAGTCGGTGGGAGCACCGTTGATCTCGCGGATGTTCCAGTCGCCGCGAAGCAGAGCGGCCTTGATAGCCGGGTCGCGGCGCTGCAGGAGCACCATAGTCTTGCCGTCGGCATTGGTCAGGGCTATCTGTTTGCCGCCGTCCTCAGCCTTGTAGCCTTTCACAGTGTTGAGCGCTCCGAGGAGTGCATTTTCCACTGTCATATCGGGGCACATCATCATGGTGGATCCTACCTTGCCGAGGTCGAGAGTGCCGGGAGCTGAGGTGGTGGAGAAGCGTCCTGTGAGCATGTTGCACGATGCGTTGCCGTAGAGCTCGCCGGTGGTGGTGTTGAAGCCGATATATGTGGTTTCCTTCGCCTCAGGCGACGAGATCGGCTCGCCGTCGATAGCCACCACGCTCCAGTCGCCGTTGAGGCTGGAGAGGGCGGGAGCCGGAGCAACATTCTTCGACGATGAGCAGGAGCTCAGCGCCGGAATCATAGCAGCTGCAGCCGCTACGGCCGCTGCTGCGCAGATGTTGGAAAATTTGTTCATACGTTTCAATGTGTTGAGTTTTTTTTTATTATTCCATTTTCTCAATGTGTATAACAAACGACAGCACAAAAATGTTACGCACTGATGCGTCAATCTCACTGCTGCTGTCCCTGACCGTGGAGCGTATCAAAGATGGTGATGAGCCTCGTGAGGTCCTCCTCGTTGCTGAAAGAGAAGGTGATGGCCCCGCGTCCGCGGCGGTCGCACGAAAATTTCACCGGGGTGTGAAATGTGTTGCTCAGATGTCGGCGCAGCAGGTCGAAATCGTGATTGGCATACGGCTTGGCGCCCTTGGAGGCGACATCCTCCTTCCCCTGCTCCTTGCCCTGCTGCATGGCCTTGGCCATCTCCTCAACCTTGCGCACCGAGAGGCCCTCCTTGAGGATGAGCTTGTAGAGCTTGAGCTGCAACGAAGGATCTTCGATGCTCACCAGGGCGCGGGCATGGCCCATGTCCACCAGGCGGTCGCGCAGTCCGAGCTGCACCTCGGCCGGAAGGCGGAGCAGACGCAGGAAGTTGGCCACTGTGGCGCGTTTCTTGCCTATGCGCTCCGACAGCCGCTCCTGGGTGAGGTTGTACTGGTCGATAAGCTTGCGGAATGTGAGCGCGATCTCTATGGCGTTGAGGTCCTCGCGCTGTATATTCTCGATGAGAGCCATCTCGGTGAGCTCGCTGTCGGAAGCGGTGCGGATATAAGCGGGCACCGACTCCAGTCCGGCCAGCCGTGCGGCACGGAAGCGTCGTTCGCCGGCGATGATCTGATAAGAGTCGGGGCCTGTCTTGCGCAGCGACAGGGGCTGTATGATGCCTAATTCGCGGATAGAGGCGGCCAGCTCCTCGAGCGACTCGTCGGAGAAAGTGGTACGGGGCTGCGAGGGGTTGGGAGAGATTTTGTCAAGCGCTATTTCATTGATTGCCGATGATCCCCTCGCCGGGGTATCGTCCATGGAGATGAGCGAATCGAGGCCTCGCCCGAGGGCGCTTCTGCGTGGTTGCATATTGAAATCTTACAGAATGGTGAGTATGGATGAAAGAGAATTGCGGGAGGGAGAGGGAGCTTTCGCGTTGCGTCAGCCGCGGTTCTTGTCTATCAGCTCCTTGGCGAGCATCAGATGCGATGTGGCGCCGCGGCTCTCGGGATCGTAGAGCAGAGCGGGAAGCCCGTGGGAGGGAGCCTCGCTCAGGCGGATGTTGCGCGGGATGACGGTGTTGAACACCATGTCGCCGAAGTGGGTCTTCAGTTCCTCATAGATCTGATTGGCCAGGCGCAGACGGGCGTCGTACATGGTCAGCAGGAATCCTTCGATCTCCAGCGAGGTATTGAGTTTGGACTTGATGATGCGGATGGTATTGAGCAGCTTGCTGATTCCCTCGAGGGCGAAATACTCGGCCTGCACGGGGATGATGACGGAGTTGGCGGCCGTGAGGGCATTGACTGTAATCAGTCCCAGCGACGGCGAGCAGTCGATGAGGATGAAATCATATTTCTCCTTCACCCCTTCGAGCAGGCGACCCAGCACCCGCTCGCGGTCGGGCTGATTGATCAGCTCGAGCTCGGCGCCGGCAAGGTCGATGCGCGATCCCACGAGCTCAAGCCCTTCGATGCAGGTGGGCACCTGCGAGCCGTCCACGGGGTATCCGTCGACAAGACACTCGTAGATCGACCCCGACATCTGACGCGGGTCTATGCCGTAGCCCGAGGTGGCATTGGCCTGCGGGTCGGCGTCTATGATCAGCACCTTCTTGCCAAGGCTGGCAAGCGAGGCGGCAAGATTGATGGTGGTAGTGGTCTTACCCACTCCCCCCTTTTGGTTGGCTATTGCAATGATTTTACCCATAAGAGAGTTGTGTGTCAAAAAATCTGCCGCAAAGTAAAGCATTTCCATCCGTATGGAGATCCTTAAATATGTGAAAAATCGCTATATTGTTCATAACTCACATGTAATGTTGAAAACTGTGGAACATCGTCCGTTTCTGCCCGTGGAACATCCGGGCCCGTTGGCCGTGCGCGGATTTTTTCGTAACTTCGCGCAATAATAACAGATACCATCCTTTTATGAATACCGACAAACGTCCTCTCATACTCATCTCCAACGACGACAGCATCGCCGCTCCCGGCCTGAAAGTGCTCATCGACTGCGTAAGCCGCATCGGCGACGTCATCGCCGTGGCTCCCGCCGAGCCCCACAGCGGACAGTCGGCCGCCTTCACCGTCAACGCTCCCCTGCGCATCCTACGCCAGCCCGATTACAACGGTGCAAAGATGTATGCCGTCACCGGCACACCCGTCGATTGCGTCAAACTGGCCATGCACCACATCGTGCCCCGCCGCCCCGACCTCATGCTCTCGGGTGTCAACCACGGCTCCAACGCCGGCAACTCCGAGATCTATTCCGGCACCATGGGAGCGGCCTTCGAGGCCTGCATGCAGGGAATACCCGCTGTGGGCTACTCGCTGCTCCACCACGCCATGGATGCCGACTTCTCGCAGACGCTCCCCTACATCACCTCCATCACTGAAAAGGTGCTGGCCAACGGACTGCCGCAGGGCATTTGCCTCAATGTCAATTTCCCCTCACGAGTAGCCATAGCGGGGGCGCGCGTATGCCGCTCGGCCCGCAGCCACTGGACCGAAGAATATCACGAGTATCTCGATCCCCACGGCAAGCCTTACTGGTGGCTTACCGGCTCGATGGTCAACGACGAACCCGAATCGACCGACACCGACCTCTACTGGCTCGACCGCCGCTATGCCTCGATAGTACCCGTCTGCCCCGACCGCAACGCCCTCTCCGCCATCCCCGCCCTCGCCTCCCTCCTCGACAAGTAGCCCGCAGCCCCCACTATCCTGCTCTAAAAAGCACACTCGGAACCTCCCGTCGGCAGCTTTTTGTTGCCTGTTTGGCTCCCGCGTAGACAATTTGTAGAAAAATTTGCGAAACTTTTGGCAGAATGCTTTGCATTTACCAAAAGTTTTGTAATTTTGCACCGGCTTAAAGAAACGAGCCACACAATTTGTCATTCTCAATCATTATCCTCTCTCCGTCATCTTCTCTTTTTCTCCCCGACCGACTCTCTCCGCCACTCACGAAAAGACATTCCAACCTTTCAACTATACAATTACATTAAGGTAAAAAAATGAACGCAAAAGAGTTTGTGGAAGAGCTTCGCGGAAGATTCCCCAACGAGCCCGAGTATCTCCAGGCAGTGGAGGAAGTAGTGACAAGCATCGCCGATGTTTACAACCAGTACCCCGCCATGGAGCGTATGAACCTGCTGGAGAGGCTCTGTATCCCCGACCGCATCTACACCTTCCGCGTGTCGTGGGTCGACGACGCCGGCCACGTGCGCAACAATATGGGCTACCGTGTGCAGCACAACAACGCCATCGGCCCGTACAAGGGCGGTATCCGCTTCCACTCTTCGGTCAATCTCAGCATTCTCAAATTTCTCGCCTTCGAGCAGACCTTCAAAAACTCGCTCACCACTCTGGCCATGGGCGGCGCCAAAGGCGGCTCCGACTTCTCGCCCCGAGGCAAGAGCGACATGGAAGTGATGCGCTTCTGCCAGGCATTTGTCAATGAGCTCTACCGCCACATCGGCCCCGACACCGACGTGCCCGCCGGAGACATCGGCGTGGGCGGTCGCGAGGTCGGCTACATGTTTGGCTGGTACAAGAAGATGAAGCGCGAGCACTCCGGCACCTTCACCGGCAAGGGGCTCGACTTCGGCGGTTCGCTGGTGCGCCCCGAGGCCACCGGCTACGGCAACGTCTACTTCCTGCAGAATATGCTCACCACACGCGGCATCGACATCGCCGGCAAGCGCGTAGCCATCTCCGGCTCGGGCAACGTGGCGCTTTACACCGCCAAGAAGCTCCTCTCGCTCGGCGCCAAGGTGATCTCGCTCAGCGACTCCGACGGCGCTGCCATCTTCCCCGACGGCCTGACACAGGAACTCTTCGATGAGGTATTCGACCTCAAGACCCTCTATCGCGGACGCATCTCCGAGCTCTGCGAGGCCCATCCCGACAGCTGCAAATATTTCCCCCGCGAGCGTCCCTGGAAGCATGTGGAGAAGGTGGATATCGCCATGCCGTCGGCCACTCAGAACGAACTCGACGCCTCCGATGCCCGCGCCCTGCTCGATGCCGGCTGCTTCGCAGTGAGCGAAGGCGCCAACATGCCCTCCACCCCCGAGGCTATCGCCGAGCTGCAGAAGGCCCGCATCCTCTATGCCCCGGGCAAGGCTGCCAACGCCGGCGGCGTATCGGTCAGCGGCCTGGAGATGGCTCAGAACGCACAGATGATGCGCTGGACAGCCGAGGAGGTCGACACCCGTCTGCGCGGCATCATGGCTGACATCCACGCCCAGTGCGCCAAATACGGCACCGAGCCCGACGGCTACATCAACTATGTGCGCGGCGCCAACACCGCCGGCTTCCTCAAGGTGGCACGCGCCATGATGGCCCAGGGCATCGTCTGATTCTCCCGCAAATCTGCCCGAAGGCCTGAAATATCGCTTCAAAAACCCGCCTGAAGGCTTCAAGATAAAGATCCGAAGTTTCCGAAATTGGGAACTTCGGATTTTTTTACTAATTTTGTAGTGCTTTCCCGCCTAATCCAGAAGGGAAAGCGGCAAAGCGCAACGACCACCATGGAAGATCAGGATATTTTCAGCATCGACGACACAGAGATCCAAGACGCAGCGACCGCTGCCGAGTATCAGGAGGATGACATCAAGACACTCGACTGGCGCGAGCACATCCGTCTGCGCCCGGGCATGTACATCGGCAAGCTCGGCGACGGATCGTACAACGACGACGGCATCTACGTGTTGCTCAAAGAGGTGATGGACAATGCCATCGACGAGTACATGATGGGGTTCGGCAAGCGCATCAACGTGGATATCGAAGGCCACACCGTGCGCGTGCGCGACTTCGGCCGCGGCATCCCTCTGGGCAAGCTGGTGGATGTGGCCTCGAAGATGAATACCGGCGCCAAATACGACTCGAAGGCGTTCAAGAAGTCGGTGGGACTCAACGGCGTGGGCATCAAGGCCGTCAACGCCCTGAGCGACAGCTTTATCATCTGCTCCCACCGCGACGGGCTCATGACCCGCGCCGTCTTCGCCCGCGGCGAGTTGGTGTCGCTTCAGGAGGAAGTGCCCACCGAGGAGGAGAACGGCACCTACGTGGAGTTCACCCCCGACGGCACCATCTTCCGCGACTACAACTTCAATGCGGAGTTCGTAGTGACCCTTATCAAGAATTACACCTACCTCAATACCGGCCTCTCGATCTACTTCAACGGCAAGCGTTACTACTCGCGCGAGGGTCTGCTCGACCTGCTGCGCGCCAACATGACCAAGGAGAGCCTCTATCCGGTGATACACCTCAAAGGCGACGACATCGAGGTGGCGATAACCCATGCCAACCAGTACGGCGAGGAGTATTACTCCTTTGTCAACGGCCAGCACACCACTCAGGGCGGCACCCACCTGGCAGCCTTCAAGGAGTCGGTGTCGCGCACCATCAAGGAGTATTTCGGGCGCAATTTCGAGTATCCCGACATCCGCAACGGCATCGTGGCCGCCATCTCCATCAAGGTGGAGGAGCCGGTGTTCGACTCGCAGACCAAGACGCGCCTCGGATCGCGCGACATGGGCCCCGAAGGGCCCACGGTGGCCAAGTTTGTCGGCGATTTCCTCAAGAAAGACCTCGACAACTACCTCCACAAGAATCTCGGCACCGCCGAAATACTGCTGAAAAAGATTCAGGAGAGCGAGCGCGAGCGCAAGGCGATGGCCGGAGTGGCCAAGATAGCCCGCGAGCGCGCCAAGAAGGTTAACCTCCACAACAGCAAGCTGCGCGACTGCCGCATCCACCTCAACGACACCAAGGGCGACGAGGATCTGCGCCTGCGCTCGTCGATATTCATCACCGAGGGCGACTCGGCCTCCGGCTCCATCACCAAAATCCGCGATGTGGAGACCCAGGCGGTGTTCTCGCTCCGAGGCAAGCCGCTCAACTCCTTCGGTCTCACCCGCAAAGTGGTGTATGAGAACGAGGAGTTCAACCTCCTGCAGGCCGCGCTCAACATCGAGGACGGCATCGACGGCCTCCGCTACAACAATGTGATCATCGCCACCGATGCCGATGTCGACGGCATGCACATACGTCTGCTGCTGCTCACATTCTTCCTCCAGTTCTTCCCCGATCTGGTTAAGAAGGGCCATGTCTACGTGCTGCAGACCCCCCTCTTCCGTGTGCGCGACCGCAACGCCGTGAAGCGCTCGGCCAAGAAGCCCGCCGCGCGCCCCCGCAAGGCCAAAGACGCCGCCGAAGGCACAGATGGCGCTCAGCCCGAGCAGCCGTCGACCATCTACTGCTACTCCGACGACGAGCGCATCCGCGCCATCGACCGCTTCGGAGCCGCTGCCGAGATCACACGATTCAAAGGCCTGGGAGAGATCTCGCCCGACGAGTTCCGCGGCTTCATCGGTCCCGACATGCGCCTCGACCGTGTGACCATGCGCAAGGAGGACGGCGTGGCAGGCCTGCTCGAGTTCTATATGGGTAAAAACACCTCCGACCGCCAGGGATTCATCATCGACAACCTTGTGGTGGAGGACGATTCGGAAATAGCAAGCAAATGACTACGAAGCGCACAGCACTTTTCGCCGGTTCGTTCGACCCCTTCACCGTGGGCCACGAATCGATAGTGGCACGCGGCCTCGAGATCTTTGACCGCATTGTGATCGGAGTAGGTGTCAACGCTCAGAAGCGCGCCTGGATGACGCCCGAAGAGCGTGTCAGCGCCATCCGCGAGCTGTATGCCGGCGAGCCGCGCGTGAGCGTGATGCAGTTTGGATGCCTCACGGCGCATGCTGCCGCCGAGTGCGGCGCCCGATTCTTGCTGCGAGGAGTGCGCTCAGTGGCCGATTTTGAGTACGAACGCACTTTGGCCGACATAAACCGCAACATTTCAGGCATCGAATCTGTTCTTATTTATGCATTGCCACAGTTCGCATCGGTGAGCTCGTCGGTGGTTCGCGAGCTTGCATCCTACGGCGCCGACATCTCGGCATATCTGCCTGCCGGAAGCCGCAAACCTAAGTAAAGGCACCGAAAACACACCGCACGGGGGCCGGGGCACGATTTTTTCAACATTTATTCCTACTGAGAGAGATGAAAAGATTCTTCATAATGGCTTCAGCCGCCGCAGCGCTCATGGCTTCGGCACAGTTTTTCATTCCCGGAAATCAGAGGCAGGAGATGCCCCAGCTTCCGCCCGACCAGAAACTGCGCTACGCCGAAAAGGTGATCGAGACCTACTACGTCGACTCGGTCAACTCCGACAAGGTGGTCACCGAAGCCATCAACGCCATGCTCAAGACGCTCGACCCCCACTCCTCCTATTCCGACCCGGAGGAGACACGCGAGCTCACCATACCGCTCGAAGGCAATTTTAGCGGCATCGGCATACAATTCAACATGCTCAACGACACCCTGTTTGTCATCCAGACCACCTCGGGAGGCCCCTCGGAGAAGGTGGGTATCCTCCCCGGCGACCGCATCCTGCAGGCCGGCGACTCGGTGCTCTCGGGTGTCAAGAGTCCCAATTCGCGCATCCTCCGCATCCTCCGCGGGCCCAAGGGCACCGAGGTGGCGCTGAAGGTGCTCCGTAAAGGTGTGGCGCAGCCCCTGGCCTTCAATGTGATACGCGACGACATCCCCGTCTACAGCGTCGACGCCTCGTATATGGCCGACCCCACCATCGGCTACATCCGCATCTCGCGATTCGCCGAGAGCACCAACGAGGAGTTTGAGAAGGCACTGGCCAAACTGCGCAAGGAGGGGATGAAAAACCTCATCATCGATCTCGAGGACAACGGCGGAGGATTTCTCAATGCCGCCACCGACCTCGCCTCCCACTTCCTGCAGAAAGGCGACCTCATAGTCTACACCGACGCCCCCAAGCTCGGCAAGCATGAATACCTCGTGGAGAAAAAGGGCGACTTCACCGACGGCAAAGTCGTGGTGATGGCCAACCAGTATTCGGCCTCGGCCAGCGAGATCCTCTCGGGAGCCCTCCAGGACAACGACCGCGGCCTGGTGGTAGGCCGCCGCACCTTCGGCAAAGGCCTGGTGCAGCGCCCCTTCCCCATCCCCGACGGCTCGATGATCCGCCTCACGGTGTCGCGCTACTACACCCCTTCGGGCCGATGCATCCAGAAGCCCTACACCAAGGGGGACGGCGACGACTACCGCAAGGATATGCTCCACCGCTATGAGGCCGGCGAGTTCTCGTCGGAGGATTCCATCCACCTGCCCGACTCGCTGCGCTTCGAGACCCTGCGCAACCATCGCCCCGTCTACGGCGGTGGAGGCATCATGCCAGACCGCTTCGTGCCGATCGACACCACTGCCTATTCCGACTACTACCGCGACCTCGTGGCCAAAGGTATCATCAACCGCTACAGCATCACCTACGTAGACAATCACCGCAAGGAGCTGAAGGCCGACTACCCCACCGAGAAGCGATTCCTCGACTCGTTTGAGGTCACTCCAGCGATGCTTGACGAGATCGTGCGCCTCGGCGAAGCCGACAGCGTGAAATACAACGCCGAACAGATGGAGCGCTCGCGCACCATGATGAGCACCATCATCAAGGGCATCATCGGCCGCGACCTCTTCGACACCTCCACCTACTTCAAGGTGGTCAATCCGGTGCTCAGCCCCGTCTACCGCCAGGCCCTCGACCTCATCAACGACGACGAGCGCTACCACCGCCTGCTCACCCGCGGGCGCGAGGACCACAAACCGGCAAAATAATGTTCTTCAACATATATTTGTCGATGAAAATGCGACAAATATACGACAAATATCCCAAAACGGCCAATCTAAAAGTTAAAGAGCGTTAAGCCTACGTCAGTTTTTACGCCGCCGTCAGGGTTAAAGGGGCGAAAAACACTAACTTTGCACCTGGATTTGGCACACACCCCGGAGCCGAGGCACCGGCAAGCCCTATCCCAGGTGAGCAGTCTCACCCCCCGGCACTCTCTCTCAGCCCCGCGGCCGCAACCGCAATCTCAGGGCGCCCGGTGTAACCAAAACCATTAAGAAATGGCAAATATCCTAACAACGCTTGTCGACCGACAGAGCAGGAAATACAACGACCGCGCGGCGCTCTACCGCCGCGAGAACGACGGCAAATGGCTTCCCACATCGTGGACCGAACTCGCCGGGAAAATCAGCTCCGCCGCATGCGCACTGGAGATTCTCGGTATTAAAGAGCAGGAAGCCGTAGCTGTTTTCTCCCCCAACGACCCCGACATCATCATCACCGACTTTGCGGCTTTCGCCAACCGTGCCGTGCCCGTGAGCATCTATGCCACATCATCGCAGCAGCAGGTGGAATACATCGTCCGCGACAGCCGTGCCAAGATACTCTTCACCGGCAATCAGGATCAGTACGTCATAGCCCGCAAGGTGGTGGCCGACCTCCACTCCCCCATCCAGATTGTCACCTACAGCAACGTGGCCCTCGAGCCCGACGACCACTCCACCCTCACCTTCGACGCCCTGCTGCGCCTCGGTGAGGCCGCAAGCGACGACTGCCGCAGCGAGGTGGCACGCCGCACCGCCGCCGCCACCCCCGACGACATCGCCACACTGCTCTACACCTCCGGCACCACAGGCGACCCCAAGGGTGCCATCCTCCCCCACTCCTGCTTCAACGCAGCTCTGGAAATGCACTACCATCGCCTCACATCGCTCTCCGACGCCGACACCTCGCTCTGCTTCCTCCCCCTGAGCCATATCTTCGAGAAGGCATGGACCTACTTCTGCCTCGACAGCGGCATCCGCGTGTACGTCAACGCCAATCCCCGCATCATTCAGGACACCATCCGCGAGGTGCGCCCCACCTGCATGTGCTCCGTGCCACGCTTCTGGGAGAAAGCCTACGCTGCCATTCAGGAGAAAATGGCCCGGATGAACCCCGTGAGCCGTCTGATGGTGGCCCGCGCCCTCAAGATCGGACGCCGCCGCAATCTCCACTACGTGCGCCTCGGCAAGAAAGTGCCCGCATGGCTTGAGACCCGCTACCGCTTCTACGACCGCCGCATCTTCGCCAAGGTGCGCCACATCATGGGCATAGAGCACGGCAACATCTTCCCCACTGCCGGAGCACCTCTCAGCCCTGCCATCACCGAGTTTTTCCGCACCATGGGAGTGCCTATCGTCATCGGCTACGGCCTCTCGGAGACCACTGCCACCGTCACCTGCTACCCGTATGTGGGATATGAGATCGGCACCGTCGGCACCGCCCTCCCCGGCATCGAGGTAAAAATCGGCGAAAACAACGAAATCATGGTCAAAGGGCCCACAGTGATGCGCGGATACTACAACAAACCGCAGGAGACCGAGGCGGTCTTCACCCCCGACGGCTTCTTCCGCACGGGCGACGCCGGCTACTTCGACGAAAACGGCTCGCTGGTGCTCACCGAGCGCATCAAGGACCTCTTCAAGACCTCCAACGGCAAATACATCGCCCCACAGGCCATCGAGAGCCGCCTCGGCGAGGACAAATACATCGAGCAGGTAGCCGTCATCGGCGACAACCGCAAGTTTGTCACCGCCATCATCGTGCCGGCCATCGAAGCCATCAAGGAGTACGCCAACCGCAAGAAGATACAGTATCGCTCGCTTGAGGATCTGCTGAAAAACTCGCAGATACGCGACCTCATCAGCCGCCGCATCGACGTCCTTCAGGAAGGCCTCGCCTCGTTTGAGAAGATCAAGAAGTTCACCCTCCTTCCCAAGGAGTTTACCATGGAGGCCGGCGAGCTCACCAACACCCTCAAGATCCGCCGCCCGGTCATCAACCGCCATTATGCCAACGAGATCGAGGCCATGTACGCCTGATCCCCCGCCAATCCCCATTCCCCACCATACAGCGAGGCCGGCCGCAGGGCATAAATCCCTGCGGCCGGTCCGTTATTTTGCGGTACTCCTATTTTGCAACCCGGAAATTATCTCTATATTTGCAGGTGATCTGCAAAGCCGGCATCCAAGGCCAACCGGCTATCTTTCAGGCTGACGCACTACGCTAAAAATTAATTAATCAATCGTAATTAAACAACCGGTCAGCAGCGCTCCTTTTGTTATACCCTTACACAGCAAGCACTCAAAGTAGATTTAAGCAACACTAAGCAAAAATGAATCAGTTTACCATACGCCCGGCCCGGCGCGAGGATGCGCCGCTGATAGCGCGCGGCATCGTCATGGCGCTCCACGACGAGATTGCCGTCGGTTTTGCCGGCAGCCGCAATCGCCTGCCGCTCGTCGACCGACTTTTCACCGAATTGGCAGCCTCCCACAGCGCCCAATACAGCTACCTCAACACCCTTGTGGCCGAAGCGCCCGACGGCAAGGTGGCCGGCATCCTCGTGGCCTACGACGGTGCACGCCTCCACGAGCTCCGCGAGGCCTTCGTGGCCAAAGCCAACGAGATATTGGGCACCCGATTTGTCAACGAGGAGATGGACAACGAGACCTCCGACGATGAGGTCTACCTCGATTCGTTGGCCGTCTTCCCCGAATATCGCGGCCACAACCTCGGAGCGAAGCTCATCGAGGCGATGGCCGAGCGCCATGCCGGCGCCGGCAAGCCCCTCGGCCTCCTTTGCGAGCAGGGCTACGACCATCTCTACCGCCTCTACACCTCGCTGGGCTTCAAAGACGCCGGCAAGCGCCCCTTCGCCGGCACCGAGATGCTCCACCTCCTCCGCCAATAACACCCCCATATTCGACGGCATTGGATGACCCTACTGTGTGATGGCATCCTATACTTAGAAGCTGGCGGTGTCGCAATTGTGGAAAAATCCGCAAACCAGGGTGAGATACTCCGGAATCACGCCGTCTTTGCCCCAGAGCAGCCGGATGCCGAACAGCTCGGAAAGCGTCCGGGAGATGTCAAATCCGAAGGCTTCGAGCGACGGACGCACCTTCTCGGGGTGGCGGCACGGCAAACCGCACCTGCGCGTACACGCGCCGTCGGGACAATGGAGGCACTTGCCGATATAGGCGAACGAGCGTCCTCCGATGCGCTTTTCCAGACCCAACAATTCCTGCTCGAGCTTCATACGCTCGGGCAGGATTAATTTTTGCGCCTCATCAAGCGGGATATCGCTCTCTTCGGGGATGATTTTCACCGCTATAAGATGCGCATAGCGGTAGCGGCGCAGTTCGGTCTCAGTGTCGAAGTCAAACGGAGGACATCCCCAGCTGTTGCCAAAGTTGGGGCACTCCCGGCAAAGCGCGAGGAAGCGAGGCTCGTCGCGAAATCCGCGGATATAGTCATCTGCCGCTATATCGGCGGTGAAACGTTGCACACTGTAGTGTCTCATGGCTTCATGGCCACTGTGCCGCTGAGGGCATCGAAACGGATGGTATCATTTTGGAAAAGGCGCTCGATGAGACCGCTGCGGCGTATCTCCGCGGTGGGCATGCAATGGAGCTGCGGCGTATCGAGCAGCGCTATGTTGTCGCAGAGCTGCATGGCAATGTCGAGCTCGTGGGTGGAAAAGAGCACGCTTTTGCCCTGCTCGCGGGCCAATTTGCGCAGGAGCGCCATCAGTTCGTATCGGGTGGGCATATCGAGAAAGGATGTTGGCTCGTCGAGGAGTATAGCCGGCGTGTCCTGCGCCAGAGCGCGGGCTATCATGATGCGCTGGCACTCGCCGTCGCTCATCTTGTCCATGGTGCGGTCGGCGTAGGCGCCCATCCCCACATCGGCGAGCGATCGGGCCACAATCTCGCGGTCGGCCTCCTGCAGGCGCCCTATCCAGTTGGTGTATGGCGCCCGGCCGATGGCCACCACATCCTCGCAGCGCAAATTGGCGATGCGCGTGCGTTCGGTTGTGACGAAAGCCATGGTCCGCGCGAGCTGCCCGGCGGAGATGTGGCGGAGATTTTTGCCGTCGATCAGTATCTCACCCGTGTAGCGGCGGTTGAGCCCCGCCAGGGCGCGCAGCAGGGTGGATTTGCCGGTGCCGTTGCGGCCTATCAGGGCAGTAAGTTCACCTTTGCGAAAGTTGGCCGCAACACGGTCGAGAAGCGTCCGCCGACCGTAACCGATTGAAAAATTGCGTAGTTCGATCATACCGTCATAGATTTGTTGCGGAGCACTATCCACACCACGATGGGAATGCCCAGGAGGGCCGTGATGGCGTTGATCGGCAGGGTGAACAGTTTGGAAATCAGATCGCAGACGAGCAGCACGGCCGCTCCGGTGAGGATGGTGCCGGGGAGAAGCACCCGGTGGTCGCTGTTGCGGAAGAGCAGTCGCGTCACATGCGGCATGGCCAGACCGATAAACCCTATCGGTCCGCAAAATGCGGTGACAGTGCCGGCAAGCAGTGTGGTGGAGAGGAAAATCAGACCGCGCGCCCGGCGCACATTCAGCCCCATGGTCACGGCATATTCCTCACCGAAGAGGAGCAAATTGAGCGGTTTGATGGTGAGCACGGCCAACAGCAGCCCCGCCGCCACCGAGGGGATAAGGATGAGCAGTTGGGCCGAGGTGACCTCGCCGAGCGAACCCATGGTCCAGATGACAAACGCCTTGAGCGACTCCTCCTTGCTGAGGTATTGCAATATCTGCACCACTGCGCTCACACCCGACGAGAACATCATGCCCAGGATTAGTATCACCATGATATCCTTGATGCGGTGGCCCACGGCGGCGATGACCAGAAGCACAGCCCCGGCACCGATCCAGGCGGCTCCCGCTATCCCCACCGACGAACCTACTCCGGCGAGCACCACGAGCGCCACACCCAGCGAGGCTCCCGAACTGATGCCAAGCACATAGGGGCCGGCCAGAGGGTTGCGGAAGAGGGTCTGCATCTGCAGGCCGCTCACGGTGAGCGCCGCTCCGGCAAGGAGCGCCACCACAGCCTTGACAAGGCGGATGTTAAGGATAATTTTCGAAGTCGCCTCGGGGCAATCCCCCCTGGTAAGCGCCGCCCACACGTCGGCGAGCGGCACCGCTACCGCTCCCACGCTCAGATCGAGCATGAAAAGCAGTGCCGTGAGCAGCCCTAAGGCCACGAAGAGTATGGTGGTGCGGGTGCGCATTTATTTCAGTCGTTGATAATACACCAAATCTTCCTCCACAAGCTCGGGGTGGAAGATCTTCACAAGGTCGCGCAGTATGATGTCGGGCCTAACCACTGCCGACTCCCAATAGTCGTTGCCACCTGCCGCATTGGTGCGGGCGTTGTTGTTGTACACCTCGCCGTTGCGGAAGCAGGGTGTGTCGGTGAATTTCGGGCACATCCGGGCTACATCGTCGAGCGACTTCGCAATCCCCACATTGAGCCACACATCGGCTTGGGATGCCAGCAGATAGGCTTCCTCAAGGTCGATGGGCGCGGAACTGTTGCCGGTGTTTTTGGCATAAACATAATTTCCGCCGGCATCGGTGATGAGCCGCACGGCATAACTCTTAGTCGAGGGCATGAGCCAGGAATCGCCGTAAGGGGTGTTGACCATCACCCGGTAGGGCTCATATTTTGAGCCGGCGGTGGTCTCTTCCACCCTCTTTTTCAGCGCATTGTATCTCTCGGGAATCCCGGCGAAGACCTCCTCCCCTTTCTGCCTCATGCCGGCGAGCTCCGAAAGGGCCACAAGCCACTCGGCCTTCCCAAGCGGCGATTCCTCTAAGTAATCGCCCACATACATGTAGGGGATACCCAGTTCGCGGAGTTTCCCCTCCATGCTGCTGGCGCTGCTGACACCGTAGAGCAGCACTATGTCGGGATCGAGCGACAGGAGCAGTTCGTAGTTGACATTTCCCTCATATTCGACATCGCCCACGCTGTCGCGGCGCGCCTGCACGGTGGGATTGGTGATGAAATCGAGTCCCGACACCCCCACGATGCGCTCCACCTCGCCTATGGCATCGAGCATGGCCACGTGTGTCGACGACATGGCCACAATCCGCTTGGCATCCCCCTCGAGCACCTGCCCGTCGAACCCCTCGGGCACCTCTTCGCCATTGCGGGCAATGAAAAGCCGCGTGGTGACACTGTCGGCCCCCTGCCAGGGATTTTTCACCTCGATGATGGTGCTCTCCATCCCGTCGGCACCTTTGATGTCGAATCCCGAGGCATATTCGGGCGTGTAGACGCTCTCGCTGAAGGCGCTCAGCTTCGCTCCCTTATGGCTGCAGGCAGTCAGCAGGCAAAGAGAGGCTACAATGACAGTCAATATCTTATATCGCATCATATCAAACATATTTTCAATGAATTACACATCATTCAGCGGAGATATGGAGGTCCTGTCCGCGGCAGATCTCGGTAGAGGTCTCCCCGAGCCAGTCGCAAACTTGATTCAGACCGGTGTAAACCCTCACGAAATCGGCTCCCGGGAGGTCGACGGGGTTGCCGTCGGCATCCACGGCCCAACTGATGTCAAACGAATTGAGATCATCGCAGTCGTTGGGATGGTTGTCGGCATATCCCCAGTCGAAGCAGCGGAGCAGAAAGAGTTTGCTCCCTTCGGTGCTGAGATCGGTCACGTTGGAAGGCATGCAGGTGCCGATGAAGGTCAGGCTCTCCTCCTCTACCCATTTCGGATAGTAATCCTGGGTGTGGTAGGTGATCTTGGGGATGTATCCTGTTGTGCCGTCGGAGTCGATCCACGAGATATAGGTCAGGTCGGTCATCAGCGGTTTGCGCGGGTCGGTCACGGGCTCCTTTGCAGGGTCGGGACGTATGTAGGTGATGGTGTATTTGTGGCGCGTATCGGCCTTGTAATACTCGCTTCCGGCCAGTTCGTACCACTCGTCGTCGGGAAGGCCGTTCATGTTGGTATCGTAGCTCACCATCACCACTCCCGGCTCGGCCGATCCGGCACGCAGGTCGGCATTGCCCCCCTGATAGACGGCATTGCCCCGGAGGCGGAAGTCTTTCTGCCCCTTGACATTGGCCACAGTGTGGTCGAATCCGAAGGTCACATAGCCGCCGTAGCCTCCCAAGGAGATCAGCACATCGTTTTTGCCCGAAATGCACTCCCCTGCCTTGCGCACCATATCGGCATAGGTGTCGCCATCCTCATATTCGGGCATGGTGTTGACAAACTGCCCCGGCGCCGGGCAATATTCATAAACTTTTGATATCCAGGGACTGTACTCCACCTCTTCATGTGTCACAACGACCGTGAAATCGTAGATGAGGGGGGTCGCGCCGTCGATGATCTCAAACCTTACGGTGTAAGTGCCCTCCTCTGGCTGCATAAAGATGTATGAAGGGCCGTCGCCCACCTCCTCGGTGGTGCCGTCGGGGTACACGAGGGTCCAGCGGTAGGCGCTCCCGGTCAGAGCCGACTCGAGGCGCAGTTTTTTCATGCGGCTGACGTAGTAGACGTCGTCGATGCCGAGGTTGACCGTCGGGGAGTCGTCACTGCACGACGTCAGCAGCGCGCCGGCGGCCGCCAGAGAGAGGATGAGGTATATAAGTATTCGTTTCATATCGTGAAAATCAATCATTTATGCAGGAAAGCGATTGCCGTCGGGATGTCGCCGGTGCGCACGCTCCACTTTTTGCGTCCTTGGGAGTCGAAGCAGTAAAGGGTGCCCGACGACACATAGTTTTTCGCATCTGTGAGGTAGATGTCGCCGGTCTCGGGGTGTACGGCAATGCCGTAGGGCATGGCGATCTCACGCTCGGTGCCGTCGGTGATAAAATTGGTCGACACCACTTCCTTGGTGCGGATGTCGATAATGCCGTAACTGATGGTATTGGAGCCGGTGAGGTCGCTCCACTCCGCGGCGTAGAAATAGAGCAGATTGCCGTGGATGGCCATGTTGCTGCAAGCCACAGGGAGGGTGTCTGTGACCTTCATGCGGTCGGTGCCGGGGATGCGGTCCATCACGTAGAGGCGCGAGGGGCGCGAGAGGCGGTCGCCGCGCGAGGTGACCCACAGGCGGTCGTAGCAGTCCTTTCTCACCCGGTGCAGGTTGATCCCCACGGGTATAAGCTCCACCTGACGCATGCCGGCAAGGTCGATTACCGACACGGTGTTGTCATATTCCGGCGCGCGATAGCCGCCCGAATTGGCCACATACATGTTGTCGCCCACCGTCTCCATCTCCTCGGGCTGATAACCCACCGTCACCTGCCCGGTGATGGCAAGCGAGAGGGTATCCACCTGATAGACAGCGCCCTTCGGGGCGTCGGCGCCGAGTTGCACCGGCCCGACATACGAACTCACATACGCCTTACCTCGGTGGAAGCGCACATAGCGGCAGTTGGGGATATCCACCTGACCGATGCGCACACCGCTGCGGGCATCGAGCACTTCCACCTTGTGAGAGCAGTTGACCACCACATAAAGTTTTGAACCATAGATGCCTATATCGTTGCCCACATCGCCCAGCTCCTTGATGACATCGGGATTGCGCTCGGCGTAGATGTTGCGGGCATACACTCCGGTAAGATAGTCGTAATAGTCGAGGGTGCACTTGTTCGACCCCATATTCCCCTCATTCACGAGGTAGAAGCCACGGATATCGGTGTCGGCGGCAGGCGCGTCGGGAATCGGTTCGTACTCCGCCGGCACCACCACTTCATCCTCACGACACCCGGCGAGGGCAGCCGCAACGAGCAACATCGGTAAGAGCAGATATTTGAGTTTCATCGGGGTCAGATTTCAACAGTGAGGGTGATTCGGAAATTGCGCTTGGGCATCGGGTAGTTGAGGATCACGTCGTAGTCCTGGCTCAGCAGGTTGTTCACCTCCAGGAGGGCGCGCATCGATACGTTGTTGACGTGGAAATCCTTGCTCACCGACACATCCGAGGTGTACCAGGGCTGGGTGTAATTGTAGCGGATGTTCTCCTGCTGGTTATAGCGCTCGCCGACATAGATCCAGGAGTAGTTGAGCCCCCATCCGCGCCAGGTGGCGTTGACCACGGCCGCGCCGGAGTGGCGGGGGATGTAGGGAATCTGGTCGCGGTAGTAATTGTCGGCGGGGTTGGTGACGTCTATGGCCCTCTGGAAGGTGTACTGCCCGCGGATGGTGACGAAAAGGTCGCTGACGGGACGCACCGTAAGCTCGGCGCTCACATCCACGCCGCGGATGTCAACCTTGCCAAGGTTGAGCATGGTCCAGCGAAACTGCTGCCCTTTTGGATAGGCTACAATCTTGTCTTTCACCTTGTTGTAGTAGGCGTCGACGCTTATGCGGCAATTGTGCCAGAAGCCGCGGGCGCTGTGGCTGTAGACGATGCCGATGTTGTACTGTGTGACATGCTCGGGATTGAGCTTGGAGTTGCCCATATCGGCGTAGTAGAGGTCGTTGAATGTGGGCATGCGGAACGATTTCTTGTAAAACGCTCTCAGCGAGAGGTCGGCGGTGCTGCGCAGAGGGTTGAACGAGGCGAAGACAGCCGGGGTGAACACCTGTTTGTCATTCGGGGACTGCTGTCCGCGCAACTTGTCGTGGATGAAGGTGCCCAAACCGCTGGCCTGTAGCTTGAAGCGCGGAAGGTCGATGGCCGCTGCCACGGAGAGGAAATTGGAGAAGCGGTCGGGCTTTGCGAAGCCGTACATGTCGGCGTTGAGGGTGTTCCACATCAGGTCGTAGCTCGCCGACACCTGCAGCCAGTCGGTAAACTCATACATGTTCGACGACGAGAAGTAGACTTCGCGCTGCTTGTAGAGATTGTCGATTTTCACCTGCTTGTCGTCGTTGTTGACGTAGTGGGTGCGGTAGAAGGCATATTTGATGTTGTTCATGGTGGTGAACCGCCCGAAATAACCGGTGTAGCGCCCCTGGGCGAAGGAGTTGGTGTCCCAGATGCGCTCTCCGCGGCGCCACACATTGTTGACGATGGCCCCGGGCACACCGCGCTCGGAGTTGTAGTTGTACACCTTGAAGGTCCAGGAGCCGCGGGCGAGTGTGCCGTAGAGATTGGCCTCGATGCGGGTGGCGTTGATGTCGCCGTTCTGCCTCACGGCAGTGGTGTCGTAGGCCAGCTCGCCGGCGGGATTGACGCGGCGGTAACGGAATTTATATTTGCCACTCGAATTGACCCACTCGGCCGAGAGCGAGGCGTTGACACGGCTCGAGAGCTTCAGCTCTATGTTAGCCGAAGGATTGAGCAGGTCGAACGAGCCGAATCTCACCGCCGCACGTGCGTGGTACGACTCCCCTTCGTCGAACGAAGGTGTGCGGGTGCGCATGTAGATTGTTCCCGCCGAACCGAAGTCCTTGGCCGGCTGAAGGATCTGGCTCTTCTGGCCGTTGTAGAGCGAGAGCGACTCAATGTTGTCGAGCGAAAACTGGCCGAGGTCTATCTGGCCGTTCTGCGCGTTGCCCAGCTCCACACCGTCGTAGACCACGCCGGTGTGGTTGGTGCCCATCGAGCGGATGTTGACGGTCTTGATGCCTCCCACGCCGCCGTAGTCCTTCACCTGCACGCCGGCGAAATAGCGCAGCGCGTCGGCCACGCTGTTGCTGTTGAGCCGCTGCAGCTCCTCGCCGCTCAGCACCTGCGCCGGTATCACCTCCTTTTGCGGTGCCACGGCTGTCACCACCACCTCGCTCAGGCGGCGAGTCAGCGAGTCGGCCTCAACCTTTCGCTCCGATGCCGATAAGCCAGGCGCGAGGGCGCAGACAGCTGTGAATGCAAGTAAAAATGGTAGAAATATCCTGGTCTTCATTCTGTAATACATAAAAAAGTGCACATCACCGATATGCACTTTGAGGATATGTTTCTTACGAAACGACATTGACCATTATGCCGAGGCTACAACCGCGATTGAAGCCGTGACAACATGAATCCATGCCCGAGAACCCGCAGGCGCATATTCCGGTGGCAAAGTGGGTCTTCTGACTTTTCCCGGATGTCGCGCCTTCTCGCCGCCCGTGGGCGGCAATGGCTGTGCTGCGGCATCTTTTAGAGTGGGAATTTACAGCAGCGGGTACTGTCACGGATTCTCACCGTGTTCCTTCGGACGACGCCTCGCCCGTCACTTGTTCCACTTCTGCAAATTTACCACTATTTTCCCACCCCTCCAACATTTCCCTCCCTTTTTAGCGCTTAGGCGTGATGTAAATGGGCTGACGTCGGCTCCAATCACTACCCTATGCTATCTGACCAGGATATTCACCGCATTTTTGCGGTGAATAAATCAAGGAAAATTTGTAACTTCGCAACGTTATACCTCCATTTCCACTTACCCACCACTCCGTAGCCGATGCTTCTGTCACGATTATTTTTCAAATTTTTAAGCATAGCCGAGCCCCAAGCGCTCCGCGCCATCCGTGTTGACGCTCAGGCTTATATGGATTTTCGCCAAATCGCGGCATCGCCTCACGACGCGGAGCGCCTTTTCGCGCGATTTTCGGAGTTTCGCAGCATCGTCTATTACCGCATCAGCCGACGCTCACGCTATCCCTGGAAATGGTTCTTCCCGCCCGAACACACACTGCATATCATGTCCGACTCCATAGCTCCGGGCATCATTTTCATGCATGGATTCGCCACCATCGTCAACGGCACCACCGAGCCCGATGTAGTAGTATATCAGCAGGTTACCGTAGGCTTCGCCAAGACGGGGCGCCCCCATCTGCGCCGTGGATCCACCATATGCTGCGGAGCCAAAGTCCTCGGCCCGGTCACCGTGGGTGAGAATGCCACCGTAGGTGCCAACGCCGTAGTCACCAAAGATGTGCCCGACAATGCCATCGTGGCCGTCATCCCCGCCAAAATCATCGGCTGGAACACCCACCGCGCCATCCGCGCCGGCCGCGAGTAGCCCCTTCATCCCCTCACGATTAGCGCCTCCACTCTTGCGATTAGCCCCCTCCACACCTCTCGCGAATCCTCCCTCCCCTCTCTCGAGTAGCCTCTTCCCGTTTTTTTATAAAACTAAAAAAATAGTTGGCTGAAAATTTGGCCAACTAAAATATTAGTTTTACCTTTGGCTCGTCAACTAATTTATTAGTTACCATCCAAGATGCCGATTAGCTGCCATCTAAGATGCTGTCTAATCACCATCAACAGCACTGTCAAAACCCCATCAACGGCACTGTGCTGAGGACGAAGTCCGAAGTTCACCCGGATGGCCACTAAGCTCTAAGCTCTGAGCACTAAGAACTAAAAAAATATGTCTCGTCCCCGATCCCAACACCCCAAGCTCAGCGACCGCGAAGCTGAAATCATGCACATGCTCTGGAAGCGCGGCCCGCTCTATGTGCGCGAAATGCTCGAAAGCTATCCCGAGCCGCGTCCCCACTTCAACAGCGTGTCCACCACAGTGCGTATCCTCGAAGACAAAGGGTATGTGAGCCACGAAGCCATCAGCGGTTCGCATCGCTACTATGCAGTGGCGCAGCCATCTGACTTTGCCGGCCGCTCGCTGGCACAGATCATCCGCAACTTTTTCGACGGCTCGGCCCAGGCCGCCGTCTCCGCCCTTGTCAAGGAGGAGAAAATCTCCATCGAGGAGCTTCGCGAGATCATCGAAACAGTAGAACGAAACAATAAATCGTGACCGCTATGGGAGCCTTTGCCGCATATACATTCGTAGCCGGGATAGTACTGGCGGCAGCATACCTGATCTATCAGTGGCTGCTGTCGGGCGAAAATCAGCCGACATTCAATCGCGCCGTGCTGCTGTCGGTCTATGCCTTAGCATTTCTCTCGCCGCCGCTGCTCGCCCTTGGAGGCGCAGCATCAGCGTCGGGGGCAACCGGAGCGATAACCCTCGGCGAGGTCAGCGCCACACTTGCCGACACGCCTCACGGCGGCTCCACCTTCATTGAGATTTTGCTTTGGATCTATCTTGCCGGGATGATTGCCACCGCACTTTGGACCCTCGCGGGCGTCGTAAAGATCACGCGGCTGGTGGCATCGGGCGAGAAGGTGCGCGAGGAGCATTGCACCATAGTGCTGCTCGACCGGGCTGACATCGCTCCCTTCAGCTGGGGGAGGTATGTGGTGATGAGCCGTAACGAGGATGCCGATGCCGCGTCCATCATCCTCTGCCACGAAAAGGCGCATATCGGCCTGCAGCATTTCGCCGATCTGCTGCTCGCACAAGCCGTGTGCATCGTGCTGTGGTACAATCCCGCCTCATGGCTGATGATATCGGCACTGAAATCGGTGCACGAATATCAGGCAGACAGCCGGGTGCTCGCCACGGGCATCAGTCCGCGGCAATATCAGATGTTTTTAATACAAAAGGCCATTGGCGTTAGATTCCAGTCGCTCGCCAACAGCCTTAATCACAGTAATCTTAAACAACGTATCACTATGATGTACAATCGAAAGTCCTCAGCATGGCGGCGCAGCCGGGCGCTGGCCGTCGTGCCGGCTGTGGCGCTTGCGTTCGCGCTCATGCAGATCCCGTCGGTAAGCCATGCCATCGACGCGGCCGCCTCAACGAGCCTCACCGTCAGCGCCGCTCCCTCAGCCACCGGCAAAGTTAGCAAAACCGCGGCGAAAAAGCAAACAGCTGCACAAACGCCGACCGACCACCCCGAAGTGTTGCCGAAATTTCCCGGCGGCGAAGTGGCAATGATGCGCTACCTCATGGAAAATGTGAAGTATCCTGAGGCCGCAATCAACGACTCCATACAAGGGAGGGTGGTACTGCGCATGACCATCGGCACCGACGGCTCTGTGGGCGACATCGAGGTGTTGCGCCCCGTAGATCCCCGGCTCGACGCCGAGGCCATCCGCGTGGTCAAATCTATGCCCCGCTTTACTCCCGGCGAGAGCCACGGCGAGAAAGTAGCCTGCAACTATGTGCTCCCCATCAACTTCTCGCTGAAGTGACCCACTGAAACAGCTGAAGTGACACTCGAAAACAACTCAAGTGCCGCAACCGCCTGAACGACGGCTGCGGCACTTTCGCCCTAATGTACTATGAGATGGGTAGGGAATAAATCTTTTTAAATAGCAGCCTCTTCGGTTGTCTCCTCCTCCACTACTACCGGCTCAGCCGGCTCGGAGAGCTTGTCGTCGATCGACTTGGCCGAGTTGGCGATGCTTGCCAGAGCCAGACAGCCCTCCGCTAAGAAGCGGCTCATAAGCACTATGATGTATCCTCCGATAGGATAAATCACTAAACCGGCGACACTGATGTATGTGTGGAAGTAATATCTCAGCTCCGAACCGCCGAAAATCAATAAGAGCAATACGATGGCAAATCCGCCAACGCCTAACATTGCGCCGAGCCATTCGCCTGCGGTCTGGATAAAGTTGGCTACCAGGGGGATAGCCACGAAACGCGACGATCCCTTAGCTTCGAGGTTGAGGGCCTTGCAGCGTTTGAACCATATGGCCATTCCCATATAAGCCAACGCAATAGCTACAAGTATAACCAGCACCAAACCGAAGCGGAGACCTCCGGTTACCCATTCCCATGCGTCGCTTACCATTTTGATAGCGTAGATCGGGAGCAAGATGTTCAGCAAGCCGATGATGATGTAGAGCCACTTGAAGGGCTGACGGAAGAACTTGTTGGAGTCAACATAGTTGAACATCGGATTAAGAATACTAAAAAATTTGTCCATAACAAATCTATTAAATTGGTGATAAAAAAAGCTTTCTTCGATTAGGTATTAGAATAAATATACACTTCAAAAGGCTTAAAATAGGTATCCACTGCTCAGGGCTTAGAATAAATATTTACTATTTCACGCTTTCCTGCATAATCATTCATCAGCCTCCCCCCTCTTTCACGCAAATTTAAAAACTATTATTTTATTTTCAAAATATTTTGCCATATTTCCGCACGAATCGACATCAAAACGATTGTGATTGCAATCGCGTTTTTTGAACATAATCCTCCACCTTTCTGTTTGTAATACTGAGAGGGCATAAAGCCCTCATCATACTCTCAAAACCCAAAACAAAAATGCTGGAAACAGAATACAAATTCGCAGAAGTTTACGATCTCGCCAAGCTGCTCGATGCCGCTGCCGACCGTGTGCAGTTCAAAAACATCTTCAATAACGCCAACGGAGGCGTGGCCCTGCTGGCTTTCAAGGCCGGGCAACATCTCGACACCCATCTCGCACCCGCCGAAGTGATGGTGTATGTAGTGGAAGGTGAAGTAGTGTTCACCATGTTCGATAAGCCCCACACCCTCCAGGCCAACTCCTTCATGCTCATGGGCGAAGGTGTGCCTCACAGCGTTGTCGCCAACACCGACGCCAAAGTGATGCTTGTCAAAATCAAGAGCGAAAGCTGATACACAGCCCCCTCTCTGCCATCTAAATTCATTAGCCACCGATAAAACTAACAACTATGGACAATCAGAACTACGTATGCGAAGTGTGCGGCTACGTCTACGATCCCGCCGTAGGCGATCCCGACCACGGTATCAAGCCCGGAACATCATTTGCCGACCTGCCCGACGACTGGGTTTGCCCCATCTGCGGCGTAGGCAAAGACCAGTTCGCCCCCGACAAATAACGTCCCCTTCCCCTAAAGTTCGTAACAAAGGCTGGTGCGGGCGCTGAATACAGCGCCCCTACTGCCAGTGCCAATATATTTTTAGTTATCAAAGCTTTAGCTTTGATCATGCAGCGGATGTTTTTTATAACGCAAGAGGGGAACACCAAAAAAGCGAACACAGATTTTACTCTGTCTTCGCTTTTTTGGTGGAGTACAGCGGACTCGAACCGCTCACCTCGACACTGCCAGTGTCGCGCTCTAGCCAGATGA
>ERZ779852.269-NODE-269-length-57204-cov-26.679119_pt1 | contig 57204 bp, 96 predicted proteins | sample MGYA00511559_ERZ779852 | MGnify/ENA primary metagenome ERZ779852 (study PRJEB29588, sample SAMEA2157977) | human gut metagenome | biome: human gut; feature: human-associated habitat; material: faeces | place: Denmark | collected 2008/2010 ...
GCCATTTTCATCACCTGCGAATATGATATATGAAATTATATCATATTTATTTTTATAAATCAAAATAAATCTTAATTTGGAGCATCTACATATTCTGGTTTTCTATTATTTTGTGCATTTATTTCTCTAAACATTTTTTTACCTATTTTTCTACATATACTATTAAACAATTCTTCATTGTTTTTATTTTCATTTGCTTTTTTAGCCCAAGTAATTAATTGTTTAGTAAATGCTCTTCTAAATATTCTTTCTCCACCATATAACTCCATCTGTGAAGAACCATCTTGTGCAAGAATTTTCATAACTGGAGCAGAATCATCATCAAATTCTATATCATCTCCTTTTTCTACTCCACTATTAATATTTAATTCAAGCACATATTTTGTATTTGGGTAAGATACTAAAGTTTTATCTTTTGGCTATGCATGATAAACATGCATTACATCCATATCATCATTTATAAAGATAATATCCAAAGGTATATTAACTTTATCCATCCACATTGATGGTTGTTCATTTTCATTAAAGTAAAATAGCATGCCTTCATTTTCTGGAAGTTTTCGTATTCCTTGAAGACCTTTTTTCTTTTCTTCTTCAGTTTTTGCTTCTTTTACTTTATATTCTTTATCATTGATATATACAGTTATCATTCAACAAGATTTTGTTGATTAATTAAAAAACCATTATAAGCCTATGTTGTATCATTCTATACAGGTGCTTGCTTTTGAATTGAATCTGTATTTTGTGATTTATCTTTATCTTCATCTCCTCTGAAACCCCATGCGTCTATCCATGTATTAAATCCTTTTTTCCCAATATTAAATATATATGGAGCTCCAACAACTCCTCCTATACCTATCAATGTTTTTTTATTTCTTCTAAAAAATCCAGGATTATTATCTGTATTTGGTGTTGTAGAATTTGTATTACTAGTTTCATTAAGTTTTCCAGTAAGTCTTTCTTTTGCAGTTAATCTACGTCGAGATGTATTTCCGGTATTTTGAGACGATGTATTACCAGTTGTAGTTTCAGTATTATCTCTTTGTGCTTCTGTACTACCTGCTTTCGCTTGAGTAGTATCTGCAGGAGCAGAAGCTACATTTATTCTAACTCTTGATACTGGCATTGCTTTTGTTGTAGTCGTATGCTATCCAAGATGCAAATTGATATCTCTTCGTGTAGGTACAATAACTGGACGAAATACTCTTGTTGCGTCAGCAGCTGCAACACTAGTTTTTGAGTTTCTTTGTGAAGCTCCTGGACGACCAGATTTGCCACCAGTTACTATATCAAAAATAGTAGATGCGATTACACCAGGAACTCCACCTATAACTGGAAGTACTTTTGACACAACACTTCCTATAGTCGGTAAAGCTAGTGCTATTGTAGGTATTGCACGTACTGCTATTCCTGCTTGAGCTTTAACTATTTTATTCATAATAATTCGTTTGTATTATCAATTGTTTTATTTAATAATTCATCTACTAAAATCTATCCAGCTTTTGTTGCTACATCATCTTTTTCTTTTTGAGAAATATCTGAATTATATTTTTTTAACATTTTTTCAAGTTTCTAAGTTAATGATAATCTTAACACAATTTCAGATCTTTCAATCTCTGCATTTTGTACTGTCTTTCCATTTTCATCTTCCGAAACAACAGGAATACCTTTTTTGGTAATATTCTCATCATTTTCCATATGATGAAGATTTTTATGCAAAGCTCCTTCTGGTATTATATTTAATTCTCCACCATTCTTAAATTGCTATGGTTTTAATTCTCCAGTTTCTAAATAATCTTTTATATTTTGGAATAACTATCTAGAAGTATCATCAAATAACCATTGCTTATTGGCATTTTCTTTTGATTGATATTTTGATTTTCTTCTAAGTTTGTCCGGAGCAAGCAAATCTCGAATAACCCCATCAATACCCTATGCAATATAGTCTTCATTAATATTTTTATCTATAAAATCACTAAATGAAGAATCTTTCTATTTTGCATCTCTGAATATCTTTCCCAATTCAGAATTCCAAAATACATCTCCTTTTTTATTCTATAAAAGATAATCTTCGAATGGTTTTAATACCTATTGATATTTTGGATCTGTAAATCTAAAATGATGAATAGTATCTAACTAAATATCATCTATTGTATTTGTGTCTGGATTAAATACTATGGTAGGAGTTTCATTTGGATTTTTTAATATAAATCCATTTTCGTATTTTATTTCTGGTTGTCTAATATATTCTATAGATACTTTTCCTGTTTTTTCACTCGTATATTCAGGGTCTCTATAAATATGGTATTCAGAAGTATTTCTAATCGCTGGCCATCTTTTTTCTATAATTCCTTTCATCTCATCTTCAGATGGATAGATAATAATTATTTCAGATTCCTGTGGCTACAATTTTGCTCCTTCTTGAAATTTCGGAACAATAGATTCTATTTCTATTTCTGGAGCAATAGATTTAATTTCCATTTCTGGAACTACCGATTCTATTTCTAATTCTTGTGGTTCTAATTTTGCTCCTTCTTTAGCAACTAGTGTTCTAGGATTAAGTCCACCTTGTAAGTCTTGATTATATTGTATATTACCCAAACCATTGGCCTAAATTCTTGCTTCATCAATCTTGTTTTCATTGACCATATCAAGTAAGGCTTCATTTGCTATACCATACATATTAACAAGTCTATTAGCTTTCCTATATGCTCCGTGAGATAATAAACCATATTTTTTTCCTTGTTTTTTCCAAGCGTCTATACCTTGTTTAACAGTATTTGAATACGAAGATTCTACTTTTGCAAGGTCTTGATTTTCTTGGAAAGTTCTAGGATTAAGCGTTGTAGTTGTTTTTCCAAATTTACCATTAATCATAGAAAGCGGTAAAAGAGCTTCTCCAACTATGTTACTTCCTAATAACGCATCTGTAGTTGTCATTCCACTAGTACCATATCCAGCATTATTAAGAGCTTTAAAACCAGTATCTAAGCCCATTTTGGCAAGCCCTAAAATCTGTCCAACTCCTGGAATTGCAGAAACTGCAGCTGTTCCGGCAGAATCAAGCATATCTAATGTAGAAGTAATTCTGCCTTTTTCTCCACTATATTCTGATTTTGGTTTCATTGCTGTTTGAGCTGCTCCAAGACCTATTCCAGCTATATTTCCAACATTAAATCCAGAAGTCAATTTTACTCTTTTAGTAATATTTTCTACCATCTTTGGTACAATACCATTAACTATAGAAGAAGCAGCTCTTCCTCCAGCAGTATTTTGATTGAATACACTTGAAGTTATACCAGAAATAGCAACATCTGCCAAACCGCCTCCAGATGGTGCTTTTAAAGTATTACCAAGTATTTTTGACGCTGCAGCACCAAGTGCTTGTCCAGCAAAATCCCCCATTTTTGAATCTCCAAATAATTTATTTCCTAAAGACGATCCAAACATTGTAGAGGCCGTACCAATTACTCCACCAAGATATGCATTTCCTGCTTTTTTTAGGGCAAATTTCATTGCTTGCTTTCTTTGATTTTTAGCAAGCTATTGCATTTGATATTTATCAAGAGCAAGATGTGTGGAAAATGTAGGAGTGGCACCAAGCGGATATGTTCTAGAAGTTCCAAGTAATTTAGATGCGTCTACTGTGTTTAATATAGGTGCCATTATGCTATACTCATTTGATACATTGTTAAAATACTATATATTGTAGCAAGTTGTTTACCACTATATCGTATTTTAATTTTTATATATTTATCTCTTATTTTAGCTTCCTTTCTTTCAGACCAAGTATCTATTGTATCTATATTTTCTACAGTATATCCTTCTGGTAATTTTTCTATATTTGTAGATTTTATATCATATTGGTCTGTTGATTCTGGAAGAACTATTGGAGGTTTTTCCCATTCTTTTTCATTCTTTTCATTGAAAACAATTGATGGTATTTGAACATCCCATTGGTTTTCTTTATATTGAGAATTTCCTCTTATTCTATTTTCTTTATCTATTGGAGTGTTTTTTACATGAATAGAAATATTATATTGGTCAGTTGATTTATTATGCGTTACTTCCGTTCCGGAAAGATTATCATAATTCTTTCCGTCGCTTGTTAACTATTTATATATTTCATACATATAATACTCTGGTTTTTCTTTTTTATAATATTCTGGGAAAACAAACGATTTATTCTATTTCTATAATTCTGTATTACTATATTTGTCATCATATTCTATTTCAGAACCTTGCTATTTCATCAACTCTCTTGTTGCTTCTTGGCGATAATACATGTTCTTTTTATCTTTTTTAAAAGAATAATTATCTCCAGAAATTGTAAAATGGAATGATTCTGGTTCTGCATCATTTGCTATCATTTTTAAATTCTAGAATATTTTCTGTACATATATATAATCATTTACTACAAATTCAAATTCAAAAGGATGCGTTTCTCCATACCAAGTTGTTGGTTTTACGTATTCATCTTTTGTGTTTCCATGCTTCCATAAATGATTATCGTGTTTCCAGAATTCATTATCATCTTTTGTTTTTCTATATTCAAAAGAATACATTGTACTATCAATATTTACAGTATATGAAGGTATCCAAGAATAGAAAGTAGAAAAATCTCCTGTTAATATATTATAACAAATATTCCATAGTTTATTCTCTTTTGTATTCCAAAGAGTAAACATTACATCTGCTTTTTTAGCATTATATGTTGTTTTGATGTTTGAATTTATAATATTTACATCATATTCATTTGCTTTAAAAGAAATGTTTTCCTACAAAAATCTTGAAATAATATGATCTGATATTATTTTTAATTGACTTCCATCTGTCATCCAAATTTTCTTTTCAGATGCATCTATACCAAAAATATAATATGGAGTTAATATAACAGATTCTGGCCATTGACTTCCATAACTTTCATTAATCATTGTTATATTTTCTGGAAGTATTGTTTTATTATTAATAAATACGTCACCTCCTGTAGAATTTGCCATTAAAGTCCTTTCTTTAATAGCTAGTACACCTACTCCATGCTCCATTATACAAACAAGATTATTACCAAAAGGAATTAATTTCGTTATTTCACCATATTGTTTTGAATAATCTTTAAAGTTTCCTAATTCAAATACTCTATATCCATTTATATTTAAATCTGTATTATTTACATTTGAATACAAAACTCTATTTTTAAATTCATTTCTAATATATGGTTTGTCTTTAAATCCACTGAAATTCTTTATTCCAAGATTTGTTCTAAATCCATTGTTCGAAACATATGAAGTTGGAATTTTTTGTCCTCCTTCTGCTGAAATTGGCTCTAAAGGATAAAATTTTCTTCCATGACCAAATATAGCAACTTCTTCTCTATTTGATTCATCTACTGTTCTAATAGATAAATTATTTGTTGACTTTATTTTAATTGTTATCCAACTTCCAAGTTTAACTGCATTTATATCTCCTTTTTGAATTTTATCGTTTCCTTTATTGTCTATTGGAACCTATGTTGAGCTGTAATTCTAGTCCCAAGTTTCTGGATATAATATTTTATCATTTGTAGGAGAAGATGCGTCTTGGAAGTTTCTATTAACTCTATGTGTAAATGTACACAAGAAACAATCTCCTCTAAAAATATCAATTCCTTCGTTAATATAATCTAAATTATCTTTTGTAAATTCTATTCTATTTGATATTGGATAATAAGCAGAATTATCATTAAAACGAATTAAAAGATTTGGATCTTTTTCTTTTGTAGAATCATAGTTTAATATTGTACCTTTTGCATATATATTAAATGTTCTACTATATCCTCTTTCTTTTTCTGTAATAAATTTATCAACTTCATTAGAAAATGGTGAAGCAACTATTCCGAGATATGGAGAGAAAATTCCTCTTACAAAATTGAAGTCATCATCATTTTTATCTGTTCTATCATTATTAGATGCCCTTTTTCTTCGTGCAGAATGTTGTTCATTAATATAACTCGTTCTATATGCTTCTTGAGAATTTCCAGCTATAGAAGTAAAAATCGTATTATCAATAGCTACTGTTGGTAGCTCTTCTGTAACAGCTATAATCTTAAATTTTATATCTTTATTCAAATATATTGAATTATATGTATAAGGTTTTTTATATATACTCGTTGTATTTATATCTTCTTTATAATCATATACTGGATAATATAGCCTTTCATTATTTTCACTTCTAATAGGCATACCTTGCTAAAATGGAGTATATTTAATAGACAATTCCTATCCTGTAAAGAATTGATTATAATCAACTTGGTTTACTTCAAACTCAGGGCATATAGCAGTTAATTGATTGCCATTACAATATTTATATTTATTATAAAAATGTAATACTTTAAATCCTTCTAGATTATCTCTAGCCTCATAATAGTTTGTCGTTAAATAATTTGCATAATATCCGTGTGTCAAAAAGATAGAATCAGTTTTATAAGAATCCGTTGCTCCTGGAATAATAGGTAATGATCCGTTACTAACAAATTGGGTTTGCCCAGAATAATAATATTTGGTATTCTTTGAAAAAGCATAGCCAGAGTCTGGTTTTGTCCTATCTACAGATTTAATTGTAGCTTTTGTAACTTCATATACTTCTGTAAAATTTGTTGTTTTCAACAAACCATTTAAATCAGAATCGTTTTCTATTAACGTTTTTAATTGAATTTTAAAAATTTGATCCTGACCGTTAATTCCTGCATCTAAAACTTTATCAAATATATCAAATTCGGTATCTTTATTTGCTAATTTAAATTTTTGTAAGAAATCAAACTACTAAATTCCTTTTATTTCTAATAATTGTTCATATACTGTTTTGTTTTCGTCGAATATATTTATACCATATTCATTTATTTTTTTTAACAAACTTTCTGTATCAAGTATGTCTACTGATTTTTTTAATATAGAATTCTTATATATTGTAAATTGTAATTTACTATATATATTTTTTGTATCATCATTTGATCCTAGACCGTTAACCATATATCTGAAAGCCTCTTCAAAAGAATCAAAATTTGTTGGCCATAACAATGCTTCTGTTCCAGCTATTTTAGATAATACAAACTATCCTTTAATATTATATCCATTTTGTATTGTTTCATCATCAAGGATTTTCCAACTTATCATTTTTTCATCAATAGAGCAAGGAAGAATATTGTGTAATCTTGGAATATATTGATTTGTAACTCTCCTCTTCACGCTTAATACAAAAGTATCCTAGTATTCTCCAGTATTTGGAGTATGCAAATCTCTTGATTCTTCACCAGCTTGTGCTATAAAACTTTCTATAAAATAATGTGGAAACCATATCATTCCTGGATCGTTTTTAGATTGATAGCCACAATTATTTATTAAATAATTTGAAAATGATTCTCCAACAACAAGATTATTTGATTTTATAGCATCAAAACTTCCATCATTTTCATCTTTACTACCATCAGTATATGGAAAACTCTTTGCCCAATATTCAACAATTGGAAGATGCGATTCTTTATCCCAAGGCATTGTAAATCCTTGTGCAAGAATTGTTTTTATTCTTTTCTTTCTTACAATAAAGAATCCTTTTATTCCAAGTTTTTGAGTAAGATATTCCTATATTTCAAAATTAATACGTACCCCAAGAGAATAAACATAATCGTTATTTGTATGGTCATTCCATATATCATTTAAATGAATTACTCCTCGTATATTTATATCGGTCTATTCGCCTTTTGAATTGGAAATGTAATCACCTTTTGTATTAAATAATATTCTATTTTTTTGAGTTGGATCAAGTATAGAAGAATTAGTTGGCAATTGCAAGAATCTTTCCTATATTTCATTGACTTCTCTGTCACCTAATTTATTGACAAATCCACCGATATCTCCTCCAGGAAGATCAAATACAGGTGAGTTAGACCCGTCTTTATTTATATAAACAATTCCCAATCTATAATATTCTTCATTCCAATATCCAACATTATAATAAATATTTTTTGTATTATAATATTCACTTTTAAAAATATGCTATTCTGGATTTTCTGTAATTCCAGAATCTTCAGAATAATCCTTTTGACTTATATGACCAATTTTTTCTTTAGATGGGAAACGTTTAACATATGGTACAATATGGAGACTTAAATCCAGCAAATCTTTATAATATAAATCTGGCTCTTTTATATTTGCAAAGAATAGATAATTCTATATCTATGCTTGAGTTTTAGCATATTTTATAACAGAATACTATGTTTGTATATAATCTAGTCCTATTTGCTATATATCTTCATTTCCAGTTATAGATATAATATTATTTTCTGGAACATATATAGGATCCATTAATTCAAACGCTTGTGGAATAGCTTCAATATTCGCTTCTGAAGAACTTCTTGTATAATACACTTTAATAAAATCATATGATCTATCAAAGTTATTTATTTTTAACTATATGGTTTTTCCGGAATTTTCGTCCTCTATTCCACCATTAATAGTATATGGGTCTGCATCAGTTCCTTTAAAAACAGAAATAATTCCAGATTCTGCAGCCCAATCTGTCGCATTTTTATCGTAATCACAATATTTAATATAGAATACATAATTTCCAACTTTTAAATTTCCATTTTCTACTTGGCCTTCATAATCTATAATTGGAAATTTGTTTATTCTTTTTATTAAAGAAGTATCTATATCAAATTTGTCTTGATCTGTTCCTATTTTATATAAATTAGCATTATTCTTCATTCTATTTGGAATCTTAGCAGTTCCAGAAGAAGTAACACTAAATCTTGTATTTATAAGTCTTGGTATATTTTTATTATCATTAATCAAAAGATTTACAGATCCATCATATGATGGTTGAACATCTATATCAACAGGATGATTAATATCCCAATTAAATAATTTTGTTGTACAATCGTAAATTATTTTATATTTTATATTTTTATCTTTATCAATAGTATCTTCATAATAAAAATATTCCTATCCATTTACATCTTCCTTTACACAGTTTTTTAACGGTTGATATGAATCAACCATTTTTATTTCCTGTTCACTTCCGTCTATATTATCTATTGTTTGTACTTTATATTCTTTATAATTTGGCGATGGAAAACTTCCTAACTAACATTCTCCTTCTTTATTTATAGAAGCAATATAAATAATACCGTTATATTCTGTCATACCTATTGGTTGAAATCCATCTGGAAGTTTTATATTTTCTTTGTTTGTAAGTTCGTCTTTTATCATGATATTACCCATATCATTCTAAATTACACCTTGATTTCCAACAGTAGACAAATAAGTAGCATTAAGAGCATTTGAAAGAGATTTTGTCTGTCCTGCAACATATTCATTTGTGTCGCATACCATTCCATCGCTGAAAACGTTCTGAGCTATCTTTACACTCATACTTTAAATTTTTTTAAATTATCCTAAATATATTTGAATGTTGTCAGTTTACGCTTTCCTACGTATGTGACTTTATTGCAATCTTCTGGATAAACATTTATAACATATTTTTTCTCACTTTCTTCACAAGGCATAGTATAAATATAGGATCCATTTAATTTTCCAAGTGAAGCCATATCTTTTGTTCTATATCCTGTTAAAATATCACCTTTGCCATTTTGTATATTTTCATGCATTTTCCTATATACATAAAAATACCATTTATTATCAAGTTTTATTTTTTTCTTTACTCTATTAAGAAAAATCATTTTCTATAATAATTTTTCTTTATAATATTTAAAATGACGAAGTGAATCTTTAAATAATTTTCCAATATATACAGCATATGGTCTTTGTAGTAATTTTATATCGGCTCCTCTAACTTTTAACTACAGTAAATTAACCCAACCTGTTGTAACAATATAATTTAAATCTAATTTTGAAATAGTATTATATTTCTCATAAATCTAATTCATATAATCTCTCCAGGTTGTTTCTTTTTTGCCATCTCCATACTGCATTCCATTATTGAGATTTTTTATTATTTTTTTATTTAAGATATCATTTATAAATACTGTCTATACAAAAGGCTTTCTATTCCAATGAATATGCAAGATTATTTCAGCACCACTAAAATAACTTTTCATTGGATCAAGTCCTTTAAAAACACCTTGTTGAAATAATTTCTAAAATTTATACCCTTTAATAACTCTTGTTTTTAATACAGCACGAAGTTTTGTTCTACTAAGAATGTGATAAGTTACATTATTTTCTATAATGTCATGTATTACTAAAAAGAAGTGAGTTAAAAATACGTTTGCACTAAATTCATCTTTATGCTAATCATGCGTATATGGCAGACAGTCTTTGCCTTTCAACTTTAATCTCTTCATATTCATATTCGCCATTAATTCCTTCGCATTAAAAGCAAAGCCCTACGCCCTATTTTTCATTGATTTATTTTAAAAGATTTTCTATATTGTTTTCTTCCCCAACAGGTTTTTGCATCAAGGATTTCATCAAAATCATTTTGTGTAAGATGTGTTATTCTTGCCTAGTCGCATTGTAAAAACCATTTTGCATTTAATGATTCTGCCATCTAAATAATAGCAGCATTCATTGTTTTAAGTCCTTCTTTATATTTTGTTATATAAGCACAAAATGTTGCTATTGCAACTGCTTCTTTGTCAGAAATTCTAGGCAAACCATCGTCATCCAATTCTTCTCCTCTATATAATATATTTATTACAGGCCAATGTTCTTTGAAATAAAGCCTATCTCCAACCAATTCATATTTTATAAATTTACCAGGAATATAGAGTTTATCCATATTTTTTTTCCTATATTCAATATACTATTCTACAAAAGCAGAATTAATATCACCATTTGGTGTATCATTTGTTGAATAATCCCAATCTTCAAAACCAGTAGTAACTGCTTCAATCTAGTCACAATTACAAGGAAGATCTATATAATTAACACAATCATCCATATGAACTGTATATCTATATATCTTCATTCTTTTATTACCTATACGTTGATAAGCAATAAGTCCTATTTCTTCAAACTTTTCATCTGGTAATTTAATACCATATAATTCTTCAAGAAGAAATTGAGCATAATGAAAATCATTCAGTCCTATCATGCTGTGTAACTCTGGTTATTTGGCAATTGTTGTACTGCCAATTGTCTATAATAAGATATCTTTTTCTATATAAGCCTTTTCTTAACTTCGTTATCTATAAACGAAAGATTATCGTCTTGATTTTCTAAACAACAAGAATATTTTTCAAGTTGCCTTGGATCTTTAAATATACCAGTAATAGAAACTGTTTTCAATAATGGAGCATTGAATACCCAACAATCATACATTCCATTTTCATTTGGAGAAGTATCAATCCATACATATGGTCTCTTCTTTCCTCTTTTTCTATACTTCTACACTCTTAAAGATTGTGGAGAAGTATAATAAATAAATGGAAGTTGTTTGTCTACAGATCCTATATACTGTATAGCATTGTCTTGATAATCATTCAAAAGCTAAGGGATTTCAAAATGCAAATGCAAGTCTTGTGGATCGGAAAATTCCGAACGGCAATGACATTTGTCTATATTTGCACATTCTACTGGTATGCAATTTATTGATACATACATATCCTCAACAGGAAGAATACCTTTTAATGCATATTCTTTTATTACCTGTAATCTTTCGGATATTATATCATCAATAAGTTGATCCATATTTATACTTGAATTTATATGGAATCCCTATAAACCGCTCACAATATCATTGTAAACTGCAGAAGCAAGTTTTTCAACCTAACTATACATATATATAAAAAATAAAAGGCGAAGGCGATTTACTCGCTTTCGCCTAATTTATTTAGATTTATTTTAATTAAATAGTACCAGCTTCATCTTCGCTTGAAGCAGGCTTTACAGTCTCAACAACTGTACCGATCTTATCAAATGCAGTCTTTACAGTTGTACTTAAAGCACTGGGAACATAGATTACATGAGTTGTTACTGACTTAACAGTATCACCTACTGCATTCAATCCAAGCTCACCACGATTTACACAATAGCGGATTACATATTCGTCGTAAACAACGCCAGGTACTGGACTCTCTTCCTTGTTCCAGGCAAATGCACCATAACGAGCAGCGGTCGGGAGACGAAGGTTGTGGAGGAGATAAGAGTAAGTACCAAAGCCTTCCTTACCGACAAACAAGCCTTCTTTTACAGGCTTACTATCCTTAACAACAGCGTCATGGCTAGCTATATCTTTCTTGAGGTCATCAAGGCTCTTAATCACCTTGTAATCACCCATCTCAGAATATGCAGAAGCATTAAGCTCTTCAATGTTTACACGAACAAAACGTTGATACTCGTTTACTGCCTCAAGAGCGAGAAGCGCACCACTTGAATACACGTTAAGCTGCTTGTCGCCATAAACGAGAATATCGTACTTCTTCAAAACATCTGCCAACTTGGCAACTGTTTCAGCAGCAGTAGCAAGACCGTCAAAGTCAATACTGAAAGCCTTGCCCTTGTGATAAAGATCATTTGCATAACGGCTGTCTGCAGAACCCTGAGTAAGACCGATATACATATTCAAGCGATATTTCTTGCCATTTGCAACAACATTTGTGAGATCCATACATACAGCAGCAAGTTCTGCCTCAGAACCAGCAGTATGATGAATAGACTCAACATTAGCCTTCTTAAAATTGCCAATACGCTTGATGATAATCTCGTCTTTCAAATCCTCGAGTTCACCTTCTTTATTGAGCTTTTGTGTAACAATAAGATCCTTACCAGTGGTAAGATCCTTCAAAGAATTAAGTACGTTAGTAGTTGTAAATTGAAACATAATATTAAATTATTTAATTTTATTTTGCCGATTGCTGAACTGGACTTACAACCGACGTTGTAACTGGAATATGTGTCTATAGTCTTGGTTCGCCGATATTTTCCATCGCCAAATGCACCAGTTCATTCATTATCTCAAAACATACAGGTTCTGGAAATTCCAAAACCTATGAAGTATCCTCAACCAAATCTAGTTCTTCCTATGTAAGTTTAACATACTTAGGAACTTTTAAATAATCTATAACTACCCCTACCGGTTCATATTTGGAAGTATCTGTTCCACACCGAATCTCACAACGAATACTTGAATAATTACCATATCGCACTTCTTGTTCTTTTTTCTTTGTGGAAATTTCTTTTCCATTAAAGGTAAAAACAGATGGTGATTTAGTATCTGTGCCATCGGTCTCTCTTGACAGACTTTCAACTTCAAATTTATTAGTAGGTAGTTCTGTAGAGGTATTTATGTTATGTATAAAATAGTATGGTTGTTCAGGTCTTGGTCTGAAATAATAATTACTATTTATTACAGGCCACGAGTCTGATGTAATTCTTTTTGCAGCAAACTATACAAAGTCGCCGTCTTGTCCACAGGTTTTTGATTTATTTACTACTTTAAATACACATATACAATTTAACAAATGGAAATAATCCAAAGGAAAATGGACAACATATGAAGTTCCGTTTAAATTGTATGCTGATATACTATCAATAGCATCAAAATCTTTACTTTCTTCTTTCTTTAAAAAAGCAGTTGATTTCAATACTCGTAAATCATCTGAAACCTGTTGTGAAGTATCATATATATTATACCTCTTGTTAGCCACCTAAATTATGGCTTTATTGATTAAATAAACAAAATCTTCCAATAATATAGGTGAAGCATTTACTTTATTTAATTCAATTAAAAGATTATTATACGCCTCTCTAGATGTCACTGCGGTATAACTTTATTTATATTACTTTTTGTCTGTATCTTGACTATAAAATTCTGGATATGTATCACGTTTAATCAATTCCAAAACCTTCTGATTCCTTGGCTCCTGCATCCATGCTAAAGCAGCGCTGTCTGTAGCTCCAAGAACAATGTTATCTCCATATAAATATAGCTTATTCTTCATAATAATCACCTTCTTTTCCTTTGCATCAAGGAATAAAAGATGAAGTGAAATATCTTCAGCATATAAATTAATAATTTTCTGAGGATCCTTCTCAGCGACACTGAGCAGATAATCGAGAACGTCGGCAATAGGCTGATTCCTCATATCCTTACCCAAAATACGGGCAATATTCATCTGACCGTCAACTCCACGAGGATCATCATAGATAAACGATTCTGCCTTATGAATGAGCTGTTTACGTGTAACACGACGCTGAACAGCAACGCCAGGACGATCAATATATAATTCAGCTACTCCATATCTTGCTGGATGATTAGCAGTTGACCTTGGGCCATCAATAATCAAATTGCCGTTAGCATCACGCTCGTCACGACTCTTTGCAATTAACGGACAGTTTTCAATAGCTTCCCATTCCGCCTTCTCATATGGATCATCAAGATTATATGATTTACCACTTGTTACAACAAAGATATGATTCTCTGGGAAAAATACAGCACGACCTTCAGAATATGCATCGCGCTCCTTTTCGCTCATAATCATATCTCCTTGTGAATTCACTTTCTTAATACATGAAGGATATTGACCATATTTATTCTTACAAGGTTGTATAAAATACTTAATTCCCGCCTTGTCATATGTGCTTTTTAATGTTATCCTTTTATCATCAAAAATAATATCGGTCTTTGTGACCTTTTTATTTGTTGCCATCATTATTTCATTTAACATTAAATATAACCGGAGGAGTAAAAACTCCCCCGGGTTTATCTTATTTTCTTATTTTAATTTCTTATATCGTAATTATCAAGCCTGACGCAAGATAACTGAACGATACGGAGTAAAGCATGCAATACCTGCATACCCACTCATTACCAGCTTGCTACCAGCTACATTGCTGGCTACCTCACCAGAAGATTTTCCGTCATATCCGCCAACACCAACGATCTTATTTGTCATAAAATCCTTTCCGGTCAACGAAAATTTAGCAATAGCTGGCATACCAGTTGTCTTGTCAGCAGTAAGGTCAATACATACACCATATCCCTTTGTAGGATATTCACGAGTGAGAGCCCTATCACACATAAATGTAATAGTGTTACCAGCGAATTCATATGTATCATATGTTGCGCCTACCTTTACATAGCCGCCCTTACCCTGGTTAGCTGACTTAGAGTACATAAATGTACCGTCAGTGCGATAGTGAGAAAGGAACTCTCCAAGAACGAGATTAACATCATTCCAGAGAGTACGATTCACAACGAAAGCGTCAATTTGTTATCTATATATTTCTATATAGTTCAGACTATATCATTGTCTTTTAACGGTTTTATATTGTTTTTATTTCCATAAAAATATCTCCATCTATATCCTCCACAATGTTTCTAATATCCCTTTATACAATTAATAATATTAGAAGGAGTGTTTATACCATTAGCTTTGGCAGCTTCTGCAATAGTTGTGTATGATTCTAGAAAATTTCCAAAATCATCATATTTTGCAACTGGAGCGTAATTTTTGTTTATGTGCATTTCAAATTTGTTTTTATATGACCAATAATAACCATATGCTTGTGTTTTTTTATTTTTGCATACAGCGCATATAGCTACTTTTGCTGATTTTGGATTATTAAATTGTTGAGAAGCAATTGTTATAGATTTCCAACTTTTTACCAAATTTCCAGAAAGATCAAATTGAAAAACATTCTTTTCTTTTATTTGTATTGGAGGAATATCTTCTAAAGATCCATTATAATATTTCCATTGAAATCCACTGCAATACTTAGCATTTCCACATAAGCAACTTCTCAAAGAAGTTAAATTTAAATTTTCTTCTGCTTCATGTATAGATTCCCAAACTCGTATAAACTTGCCATCTATAGTATATTGAGCTATTTTTCTTGTTGTTGTTGAAGATTTACCTTTTGTTCCACCAGTAATCAAATTATAGGTATCCTTTCTTTTTATAAAAGAAATATTCACTATTTCTTTCTCTTTTTTATAAGCCTATTCTCTTCCCTGTTCTGTATCTGGAAATTCAAACAATGTTTCTCTTTTAAAATTATTGTACCCATATTTTTGAACAGCTTTTGGAAATCCTTTTTTTGTTTTTTTCTTTTTATCTTTACGTGTAACACCGCATCCTATATATCCATCAAATATATCAGGGTTTGTACGATGCACTCCAATATAAATTTTACCGTTAATTAAATTAGTTGTTTTATAAACTATATATTTCATAAGACATAAAACTTTTAGTCGTTGAACATTCTTCCCTATCGGAAGCCTTTGCTGCTGATTGTCCAATCTTCTTAATTTTCAAACATTCACGTTTGTTGTTTCCAACTGCGTTGTAGTTTAAGAAGCTCTAAGGATTTTCCAGCAATTTGAATTATTTAAATCATATACATTTCTGTATAAGTCACCAAACATTTTAGTGATTACCTGTATCGCTCTGACACTTATCTGACATATCTGCCATAATCATATTAAACAATGGCAGAGTAGGTTTGTCATTATAAACGTATTTGTTGGCTGCAGCCTCAATCTGAGGAATAGCACCCTCGCCAATATAGATGGGGCGCTGAGTATCCATTAAATATTTCAAATAAATTTGAAATGTTAGACTATATCTTTAATTTATATATTTAAATATATATCCACCAGAAGTTTTGTATTTTCCCGATAACACATGTTTACATCCAGAAAAATGCTTTTTACATTCTGTAACCGTACTATATATTTTAATTAATTTTCCAAATTTATCATATTGTGCAACTTGTCTTGGTTTCCCTTGTGTTGTTTTTATATTTTTATATTCAATATCAATTTCGATTGGAATATAAATATCATTTAATTTATATGATAATAATTTATTTTTACATTTTATATTTGTTTTACAACTTCTAGAAACATTTGTACTTGTAGACCCCAGAATTTTAGCAGCTTCTGAAACGCTACTATATTCTCTTTCATATACTCCATTTAAATTGTATTGATAAACTTTCTTTTTATTATTTCCAGTTTTAAATTTTGTTAAATCAAGTTTTTTAACTTTTTCAGTAGACCAAAAGCTATTTGCTGATTTTACTTTATTTTTAATTGCAGACTTTATTGTTGAGAAACTTCTACATACAGCATATGATGCTTGTTGTTGAGATCTATATTCTGCAATAAAATTTCCGTTTAGATCATATTGATAACATTTAACCGATACAGTTGTATCACCTGAATTTCCTCCAAGTATTTCATTATAAACATCGTTTCGTTTTAAAAAATCAATATTAACTAATTGTGCTTCTAATTTTAAAGCGTCTTCTAAATTATCGAAAACCTATATTATTTTTCTTCTAAAGTTTTTTGGCCCGTATTTTTTTACAGCTTTTTGAAATGATGTTTTTGGATTTTTATATGAACTTACGTGTTGAATATAACATCCGCAACCCAAATAACCGTCAAATTCATTTGGATCTTTTACTAAATGTTGACCAATATAAATTTTATTATTAATTAAATTTGTTGTACAATATACTATATATTTCATAAATTATCTATTATTTTCATTAATTAAAATGTAAGCTTTTCAGCTAGTCGTTGAACCTTATTATATTTATAATTAGGCTGCTGATTGGTTTTTAAGACTTTCCAGCAATTAAATAGATTTTAAGAGCCCAATACTACTTAGGCTCTGCGATTGTTGCCTTGCCATTAACGTCGATATTTCCTTTATTCAATAACACTTAATTACTTTGTATTACTACAAAGAGTAGACTATATCTTTAATTTTTATTTAAAATTATTCTTTGTTATTTTTATTTCTAGTAGTCGTTGAACTTTCATATAAAAATATGTTAGCTGCTGATAAACCATCAAATGGTCTTCCCAGCAATTAAAAGAATTTAGACAGAGCTGTTATTGTCTTCAACCCTGTATTCATGGCATACATAAATGTATCAAGAAGCTCCTTCTCCTTCTTCAACATCTTGTACATGCCTTCACCCTTAGATTTATCCGTATCGTCAGCAATACGCATAAATACCTCTTCCTGAAGTGCGTAGAGGCTAGACCAGCTTGCGTCACAACGGAAGGTTGTCATATAGTTGCGATGAAGCTCCATATTTGACTGGAACTTTGAGTATCCCTCTTCCATATTACTCCAATATTTCTATTGGTACTGACTATATCATTAACCGTTTAAAAGTTATTTGCCATTTCCAATTTGTACTTTTTTCAAATAGTCGATGAACGATTATATTAAATATATTCGCTGCTGATTACCCGTTTTGGGTTTCCAGCAATTAAGCAAATTTTAATTGTCCAAAGAAGTACTTTAGACAATTCTGGCTGAGCTACTGACTGGAATGTAGTAGTATCACCAACATTGCAGTATGTCTTGTCGAGAACAGTATCATAATTGTTATCGATAAGACGTACCTGCAATTCCCAATAATTCAATAGACTATATCATTTACTATAGTATTTAAAAATATAATCTCCAAAATATTTATTTCCTTGTTGAATATCAACAATTTTATTTTTTGGAACTTTATATTTAGAACCAAGAATATTTAAATTATAAACTGTTTCTACCAAATTACCGTCTTTTGTATAAACTTCTACTTTCTTTTTATATGGCCTTTCTGGTACTTTGTCAATAGTTACAAGTGAAAGATAAAAATCTTTATACCAACCATTATACATATTAAATGTATTAGCCAGCTTTTTCCATGAATGTTGATTAATAACCTTCATTACATTTTTACCTTTATAGGCTCCAAGATATTCTCCAGTATCTTTGTATACATGAAATATCTGCGATTTATTTTGTCTTCTTGGTTTTGGTTTGAATAAATCATATAATTTATTTGATACATAATATCCGTTTAATTCTCTTTGTGTTTTTATTGCATCAAGAGCTTGTTTTACTGTACATTTAAGGAAATTAGAAAGTTCATTATATTCACTAAATAATTTAATTAGCTTTCCTTCTATATTATATATATATGTTATATGATTTATAAAATCTTCATTATATTCATCAATATTTATCTTGTCATCAAAAGACCAGAAAGAATCTGCAAATGGAACTTTCAATTCAATAAAACGTTCCATTCTTTCTTGTGGATAATTATAGAAATCACATATATCCATAAAATTCCACTTTCTTTTTAACTTCCCAAGTAAATCATATTGATAAACTGTTCTAGTATTTATTTTTTCGAAATTATAATAGTTAACATCATTAATTATATTATCTATAATTTTATTTGCTTTTGTACATGCTTCTTTAAAAGTATTACAAGTTGCTAGTGTTATTCTTTTGAAGTTTCTAGCACCATCCATTTTTACAGAAAACTGCAAAGCAGATTTCGGATACATAAAAGAACTAGCTTTTCCTATATTTATTCCATCTCCAAGATAACCGTCAAATTCAGATGGGTTTTCCGTTTTGTGAACACCTATATAATTTCTATTTGATTTCAAACCAGTTGTTAAAAATACTATATATTTCATTGTAATTCAGTTTTTAAAATTTAATTTAAGATTTTCATCTAGTCGTTGAACGCTATCGTAAACTACGATCACGCTGCTGATTACATCTAAATGCTTTCCAGCAATTTAAAGAATTTATTAAGCGAGACAATTATTAAGATTTTTCATCACGCTTGCGAATAGGATGAGAAACTACAATACACTGCTGACGACTACCGTCAATGCGGAAGATGTCATACTTGTTATAATAATTCTCAACAAAAGCCATTGTGATTTCTGAACCATTTGCACCATCCTACTCTGGAACATCGGCGAACTCTACATGCTTGATATTATTCACCTCTGTCTGCCACTCAAAGAGAAGCGAATCAGAAATCTGGAAGGTATTTGCCTTCTCATCCTTATAAAAAATATTACGCAAACCATCAGTGAGATAACTCAAAGTGTTATCAGTATACATACGAGCTACAACACCAAGACGCTTCGGACGAGCGCCAAGATACTTTGACCAATCTTCATATGTTTTAGTTTGCATTGTGTTAACTCATAATTTACCATTTTATGAGATCAGACTATATCATTATAATATTCTGCGCTGGTAGTCGTTGAACCTTAATTTTATAAATTATCGGCTGCTGATTGCCCTAGAAAATATGTTAGTTATTGGAGGGTTCCCAGCAGTTCACAGAATTTTAAATGGGCAAACTTTTCACCCATTGTAGGGATTCTTGAAGTAAAACTAGCAACTAACATATTAATTTTATAAATTTAGTTTTGATTAAAATTCATCCAAGTCATCATAAACAGCTGCTCCTTTGGCAGGTGACTTGGGCTTATATACAATATCTGAACCTCTTTTATTTTGATCTTTCAAACCTTTTTCATATCCATCTTGTCTTGCTGCAGAAATAGCTTTCTGATAATAATCTGTAATATCATTAAGCATATCTTCTCCATGCAAAGTAAGCCAAGCGGCCTTTACAAGAATCTTGGGATCTGCCAACGCTTTGGCAAAATAATTATTACCAGCAGCATCTGTGCTTGTAATAAAATCATAAATCTCCTGCATATCACCATCTTGTAAATTTAAATCATAACCTGAATATGTGGTAAGATTATTAATCTCGTCAACTACTTGATTTGTAAACTGATTATAACGTTCCTGTGCTTCTTGATCAGCCTGTGTCTGCTGTTGCATCAATGTTTCGTCTTCAATCATTTTATACTGATTTCGTAGTGATTCTATCTGCCTTTTCCATAAATCTTCATTGCTTTTTGCCTGTTCGAGAGCTTCTTGAGCTTCCTCCTGTGTAGCACCTTGAATTCTACTCATGAAATCTGCCATAAACAAAGAATCGTCGTCATACTAATCCACAGAATACTGAGGAGTAGTATTTGAATTCTGATAATCGTCTACTGCCTGTTTCTGTATATAATCAATATACTCTTGAGGAGTCATTCCACTTTGTCGAATCTGATTAATCATAGATAATTCATCTTGATCAAGATCGTCAGAATCAGAACGCTGAACAGGACTTGAGGTTCTAATAATATTCAACTTGTCAGAATCGGAAAGATCATCCCAATTAATATTCTTGATCACTCCGTCTTCTTCAAACTAAATTTTTGACTTATCTTCAATACCTCTATCTTTAAGCAACTCGGTTATGAAATCTGAATTGCCTTCCTCCTACGAGGGAGGTGTATCTGTTGTTGTGGTTGTGTCGTTTTGCACTTCGGTTGATTCATCGAAAAACTCTTCATCATCCAAAGTTTCTATACTATCCATTGCCATATTACATAAAACATTAAAAATAATTAAATATTATATCTTATTTCTTTTTCTTTATCTAACTATTATTGTAAAGATAATAACAGGAATTAATAACTATACATAAATATATTAATAATCCTATAAATATCATTACACTATTACTTTTTATTGTTAATATTAATAAAATAATCCATCCGATTTGTGCTATCTATCCTAAGATGCCGCCTAGTGCTGTCGCTATAATATCTAGAAAATCAAACTTCCCACTATATTGCCAATCTTTAAATTCCATGCCAACAGCACATCCAATTGTAAACAATACAGATAAAAAACAAGCAGTAATATATCCATATCGTAAATGCTCAAGCCTATTATTTTCTTTTAACCAACTCATAATATTGTAATAGTTATAGATTCATTTCTTTTATTTGCAGGAATTAAATATTCTTTTACTAGTTTTGCAAAAGTTTCTTTTGATTCAATAACCATTCCAACTTTCTTATTCTTTCCAACTAATAAACATCCGTCTGTATCGCGCTCTGTATTTCCTGCATGTATTAAAATACCTTGATATCCAACAACTTCCATTAATCTTGGTAATTTACCATTACAAGTCTATTTATAAAAAGACTTACTTCCAAATTTCGGACTTACAATATTCATATTGATTTTATAGGTTCCAGTTGGAATTGCAGTTTTTCCTGGTATTTTTATAGATCTTACTTGCTATTCTGTCATACTCTAATCAAGACCTCTGTCGGTGTCTTCAATAGTATCGCAAAAGTATACATTATTAATATATAACTTACCAATAGTGTATTCTTTTTTCTTCGCAATTCTCTTTAAAAATAGTTTCATATTACAAATATAATTAAATTTATTTAATTATCAAAATAAAAGTGACTATCAATTATCAAGAATTAACTTAAATAACTGATAGCCACTCTTTTACAATTAACTATACTAGAAAAGTATAGATACAATAATCCCTAGATAATTTTCAGAGGAAAAATCACTAATTCCCCTAATCATACAATTTCGCAAAAAGGTGTCTCTGAAATTAATCATAACCTAAAAGTACTTTTCTACCCCCAACCTTACAAGTTCATGGCGTACTGCTTTCTGTTTATATGTATGAATTTTACAGCTGGATTTAAACCTCAACGCTATGTTTCGATATTATTTCAATCGCGCATCTACTACCCCAGTCTGACCCTCCCCTTGATCATTACATCGGAATGAGGGTGGTGAAACTTCTGAACTTTGAAGTTCTGTACTTACAAATTTAATTATTTGTTTTTAAAAAACAAAATATATTTTTCATATAAAATCTTCCCATTCAATTGAAATACCGAGTTTTGCTGAATCTGCAAGAATTCTATTAAATATTAAACCTTTTTCTTTTTCACATACAGTACTTATAACTTTCATTAAATGCTATTCATCATCTATTCCATTTCCTAATAAAAGATTTCTATAATAATTATATAAATATACTTTATCATATATGTTCTTTTCGTCACAAACATATCCATTGTTTGAACATATATTTATTAAATCATCTTTTGTATATTGAGTATCAAACTATTGTCTGCATATATACTCACATAATGCTTTATTTAAATGCTAACCATAATATCTCATATAGTTATTAAAACCTCTTGGCTTTATATCGTATTCAGTAAAATCATCCATAATATATAAAATAAAAACGGCGACGATAAATTAATACCGCCGCCTAACTGATTAATAATCATATCTGTTTCTACTTCTACGACGATCTTCTTGTTCGTCATCATAAATATCAGAATATTGGTCAAGTGCTTTAATCATTTTACAAGCAATTGCTTTAATTCTCTTCAGATGTTCAATAGCATCATCGTATGTATCCTCTTTAATTTCAATCATTCCTCTCATAATAAATTAATTTTACGTATCAGACTTAGAAAGCATCTGTATAATAGTATCCATCTTGGACTTGATCCCCCCTATTTCTGATTTCAAATTATTAATATCCTCATCATGTTGAATTTCTTTTGCATATTTAGGACTAAGATCTTTTAACATCTTTTCACAAGAATCAATTACTTTTTTATGAAAATCAACGTTTTCAACAATACTTTTACTGTTTTGCAATAGCGTCTCCACTTCTGGAATCAATAATTCTTTTGTTTCTGACAAAATAGCATTTTTATAATCTACCACCGATAGTGAAGGCATAATATTTTTAAATTCCATTTTATCATTTTCAGTATTAATATTGATATCCATTGTCTGACCATTATAATAATTTGTATTGTACGTTGGATAAGTAGTCGATTCTACTGTTCCTTTTACAAATGTTGGAATATCGTCCTTAAATAATATATACACAGGACTTCCCTTTCTAAGTGCTGAAAACATAGTTTAATAATAATTAATCGGTTGCTGCGGTATACTCAATGAACCGAAGCACTCCATTTGATTTATTTAAATAAGCCAATCTTTCTATATCTACTTTAATATCTTTACCAGTAATATTTGATCCTTGGCTATCCGTAGCTGGCTATGATCCAGAAACAGTTACTGGTAAAGCTGCGCCTGTTGCAGGTACTTCCTATTTGATTTTTAATAATATAATACATTCGCAAGGAAGTTGATTATATACAGATTTTCTGATTCCATAATCAACGCTTACTCCTGAATTTAAAGATACTTGATTTGTCTCAACTACATATATTCCGTGTTTATTAATCCTTTTTAATTCATTTCTAAAACCGAATGGGATTATAATAGGTGAGTACCAATATGGAAAAATTCCTCGTATCATACACAACCACAGCCTGAAGCTGTTGAAATATTTGAGGCATTTATCCCATAGTTTACTGGAATAAAACCGCCCATTGCTGGTGTATACGGTATTTTTGCTACCTCTGGTTGATTACATTCTATCTTTGCAAGACGATTACTCAAATCATTTAAAGCAGCATTTACAGGAATTAAAGACTATGTCTGGCTTTGCTGTATTAAAGCAGTCTAGTGCTCATTACTAAGAGTAGCCATGAGTGAGTTATTCTTTTCTCTAAGAGCCTCTATCTTATCATGGAGTGCTTGTGTTGACATCTAGTCTAACTTACCAAGGATTGCATTTGTATTTACCTAACCTGCATCACGAAGCATTAATGCATTTGTATTTGCAGTATCATTCAAGCTATGAGTCTACTGGCATATTGCAAGTTTACTTTCATATCCTTGTGTTGTAATATTATTATTTGTTTTGCAGCAACAATCACAAATCTGTTGAGCGATACTTGTATCACCCTATTGAATTGCATTAATTACTTGTTGTCCTGTCAAACCGAGTTGATTTCCTATTCCAGAAACCTGACCCATAACACTATTTATTGCTGACTGAATCTGACCTACAGAACAATTCAGGTTCGTTGCCAGAGAATTAATAGCATTACCATTACCATTAATTGCTTGCATAAGTAAATTACGACCATAATCATTGTTTATTTCATTTGCTAAGCCGCCATATCTTCCAAAGCCTCCCCAGCCATTGCCTCCCCATCCAATAAGGAAGAAAAGGAAAATAACCCACATAAACCATCCGCCTTCACCACCGAAAGCGCCGTTATTTTTGTTCATTGCAAGAAGAACGTTTGGATCTACACCTCTCTGTTGAAGTAACGGAGCTAATATCGAAGCAAGATTTCCGTTACTTGATTCTGGAAACATAAAAACTTTACTGTCCATAAAATTTAATAATTTAATTAATAATACATTATTGATAGCTATCTATTACAAATTTAATTATTAAATTATATAAACAGAAAAAGGTGACAACCCAGTTTTGACTAAGTTATCACCTTTTTATTTTCTTTTTATTTTTCGCATTTTTCCTCAACTTCTCTATTTGCTATATTATATGCTTTTGAAGTTTTCTTAAAACAATATCCGAGTTTCAATAAATGCCTTACAGCAGGAACAGACCTTTTCAATAGTTTTGCTATTGTTTCGATGGAAAATCCATGCGCAAAAGCCTTTGCAGCAAGAATACATCTTATCATAACAAGATCAATCCTTCTTGATTTGCTTTTTACATCTTTTAAAGTTATAGTAGTTTTGCCTTCATCATCTATTTCCATCGCACAACAGTCGATCACTATTTTCGTAATTCTATTTAATTCCTGTTGCTTTTTATTCATATATAGTACATTAAAGCACCTAAAAACGATCCTATAACATCGTTATAGATGTTTTCTTTGTTTATTAATTCATGTTTTATTATTTTATCTATTAAATATTCTTTTATTATTATTCCTATAAATATAGAAAACATAAATCCGCAATAGCTACTAAATAATCTTCTTCCAGTTATTTCGTCAAACTATAAAGAAAATACAAAAGCCATTAATTCGCTTACCAATATACATAACGGAAAATTATACTGCATATCGGTAAAAAACTTAATTATTCTTTTCATATTGTCTATGAAGCAATTGTAGTTGATGTTACATTATTACTATATACAATAGAATTATTTGTCTCGCCTACTGGTATAAAGCAATCATCCTATCCTGTTGGTTTTCTGTTAAATGTTAAAATTTGTTTTGATCCAATATCAACAGTATATTTTCTAAGATCTATTATCCTTGTAATTGGAGTAACAGAAGCCCATTTTTCACCTTTTTCAACAACAACTAATCTTGTCGCCAATTCATTAAATATATAGTCTGATCCAAGAATCATTACTTTCCATTCTGCTTTTTTATCCTATCCTAACTCGACATTATTTTTTGAAAGATCCCATTCAAATAAATTATTTTCCGTATAATCTTCAGAACAAGAGTAAAACCAGCAATAATTATATTTTTTAGCCTATTCTTTTGTAAGATGGAATTGCAGGTCGTCCGTTATTTGACCCTAAAAAGTAGGTGCTACATATTGGAAACAAGTTTTTGGTTCAGCATTTGGATCTGGATCTTTTATTTCATTTCCAACAGTACCTTTAATATCTATAAAATAAAAATTATTACCACTAGCAGATGGTTCTTCTTGTAATTTACCATCATCTCCAATATGACCAGATTTTAAATCAAATATCCAAAAACTCTTCTTTCTCTATAATTGACCAGAAGTAATATACTAGATTAATCCCATAGGCCCCAAGGCCCATAGAAGTTTTCCTTCATCATCGTAATATTCGAATTGGAATTTCTTATCTGTATCATTATTTATTCCAAAAACAAGATTTGCTTTTTCTTTAGAATCAAACCTGCTTTTTTTAGAATATGCAGTTAATAGTCCGTCTTTTATATTTATAACAGCAGGATCTTCTTTGGATGCATCAAAAGTATTAAGAGATTTTGCTGTAAAATTACCAGTTGAAACAATTTCCTTTACAGCTGTATTAATAGAATCCGCTTTAATATTAATATTAGAAGTTTCTCCATTAATTTCTATACCAATAGTATTAAGTGCTCCCTTCATTGTATTAAACTCTATACCAGTACTAGTTTGAGAAAAAACAGAGTTAAACTATTCTTTATCAGTATCTGTTACTGTTTTAAATACAAAACCAAAAGGATCTTGTTTGAAAGTAGAAAAATCTTTTTGGTATTGATCATATGTTTTATCCAAATCAGAAATTTTCTATTCAACAGTTTGTGTAATTCCATCTGCTTTTAACTCTATTTTTGCATAGTTATCCTGCATTATTTTGCTATCTGCTTTTATTTGTTTTGCAGATTCGTCAATACTCTCAGCAGTTTGCTAAATTTGAGTCCAAGTATTATTTATAATACCTTGCGTTTCTTCATATTTAGCAAGTACGCTTTCTATTTTTTTATCTGTTTTTGTGTAAAAAGAGGTATAAAGTACTGTATTATCAACAGAGAAAGGAACTGTAAGATTGCATTGTATTCCGTCAACTAAAACTGGAACATCAACCTATCCAGAAGTATATGAAATTTCTTTGGTTATTGTTGCTCCAGAGTCTGGTATTGTGATATCTATACTATGTCGTGCAATGGATTTAAATCTGAATTTATTTTCTGTACCAGTAATTTTTTCTACTTCACAATGCGTTGCAGTTATTTCTCCAATATTTGGTGTAACAGGATCTTTACCTCTATATGCTATTATCTATACTTCTTTTTTATCTTCGTTTTTGCTCAAATCAACAATTCCGTCTTCGTTTGACTAAAAAGAAACAAATCCAGGAATTGCATAAACTGTTATTCCATCTTTTCCATCTATTCCTGGAACCACTGTTCCACTTTTCTCGGAAACACAAGCAATATTAAAAGTTGCAGCTATAATATTATTGTGCTTTGCCTAAACAACAAATGAAGTTACTTCAGACAATTTGTATGGAAATTCAGTTTCTTTTAATTTATTTGAAACCATCTTAAATTCACCATTCGTTTCTCCTACAGTATACTGTATAAGAAATTCTGTTTGTTTAGTTACATCAAAAATGGTATCATTTTCTTTTTTAAATAAGAAAAATGAAAACTCTTGCGGAGCTGCAGTTCCATCTGTATTATTTATGATATATGCACAGCTTGGTACGATATGATAAATTTGGGTTGCAGACTTTGATATATCAAGAGAATTTTGCGGAACATTATTTCCAACAAGAGTTTTCGCTCCCTTTCCTACTAAATAAGTTTTTGTACTACTTTCCATTGATTAATACAAATTTAAATATTTAGTTAGTAAAATAAAAATATATAACGTAGTTTTTATAACAAAGTTATTTTCTTTTTATTTTCTTTTAATTTTTCTATTGTAAATTTAATTATAAATTGATATAAATCAAAATATAATTATATGTTTTTAACAATAATTAACTTTATATAGTTTCATCTCCGAATATTATCGTATCTATTTTTTTTGTTTACTTTTCATAATTTATTTAAATGAATTCTAATTTACCTTTTTGAACAACGTTTCCACCAGATCCAGACTTTACTCTAAGAGTTGTATTTGTTGGTAAATATAAAAATACATCTAATAACTAGTTATTATTTGTAAATATTTTACCAGTAAACGTAGTATTTTTATAAGTATTATTTATACGTTCTCTTCTACTTCTTGCAAGAATCAATGATTGGTTAATATCGCTTATAAAATTAATATCATGCCCGGTTCCAGTTCCATTGAGCATTTGGAACTAGTCATTTGTCATTGTATATTCATAAACTTTATCATTTACAGGGATTTCTATATTTGTTCCTAAAACGCCGTAAGACGATAATTGTTCTATATTTTTAAATGTTCCATTTGCAATTAAAATTGACTTATTGTTCAAAGTTGTTAAAACCTTGTCTGTTATAAAAGAATTTGTTATATTTATATTTCCATATGCCGGATTAACAGTTATATTTCCAGTATACGAACTTTCGTATCTTCCATTTGACTAAACACCAGGATCTTGTATTAATGCAATAGGAAATTCTGCTGTACTATTTGTTTCATTCCATTTACTATAAATCCAATCTGTTGAATTAAAAGTAATTTTCGGAATTAAAGGGTATTGTTTCTTTGTTTCTTCGTCTTTGTTTGCTATCACGAGAACATCATAATCCCACTATCCTTTATCTATATAATTATGGCCAACTTTAAGAAATTTCCACCAATTATTTATATTGTTTATAAACCATCTTTTAAATGCATCTATAAAATATTTTATACCAGTATCGTTAACAAATTCCATAATTATAGTAAATAAGCAGTTGTTGATTTTATTTTTACATCATCTTGCATACCTTTAAAACCTCCTGTAGATCCAATTTCTGAATCTGCAATTACTATATAATATGTATTATATACTTGAGTTGCCCATAATACAACTCCATCTCCATAAAATCGTGGAGTCCCATTATCTTTATCACTCTAATTCATTTGATTTCTATATCTATTCATTCTCTAAAATAGAGTTCCAGATGTATAGATCTAAAAGAACATCATATCGTTTTTTGATCCATTTCCATAAAATAATTGGTAATCAGAATAACTAATAGGATATGCAATTGGTTCTGTTGGCACTTTAGCATCATCTATTCCAACAAGACATTTAATAGAAATATTTGAAGTTATATTATTCAAATCTTTTGTAGATCCATCAGCCATTAATACCTGGTTTGCAGTTCCATTTCTTTTAACGAACTTTCTAGCTATAAGTTCTTTTGTTTTCATATTTCCAGGTTCTGGCTGTACCTATATATTATTTGTATAATAATTCTAGTATTTATTTCCATCTTTTAAATTATCATATTGTGCTGGTGCAGTATATACTCCAAACCACAAATCACTAATACTGTTTGATAATGCTATTTCATTCCATTTACTATACATCCAATCTGTTGTTTGCAACCATAATTTTGGGGATTTTCCCAATTCAGATTCAGTATTATCTATAATACCAGCTTTGAATCCCCATTGTGTTTCCTACCAATCTACACGAGAAAGTTTCATACCACCCCAAAAATATCCTAACTTGGTAATTACCCAAGTTTTCATTTTATTAATAAGGTATTTTAAACCTAAACTATCAAGAAATTCCATAATAATCAAAGTGTGTCAAATTCAATATAACTTCCTGTAAACGTTTCCTCTCCAGTAATCCAACCTCCTTCAATATCTGTAGAATTTGCTAGTGCTACTACTGCACAGTAAGTTCCATTATATCCAACTGTATTATCTACAAAATACATCAACAAAGTTGAATGAGTATCAATGCTTGAAATAGACTCTGCTACAAATACAGGGTAACCATTTTGCTGCGTTTCTCCCATGTGCCTAAATACTAAGCCATCATCAATTGTTTGAAAGAAATTACATGTGGATATAGTTTCGTACATTTCATCTGAAATTCCATAACAAACAGGTGTGCCACTCCAATATAAATCTTGCCATATTGTTGCAGTACAAATAGGTACTTCTTGGTTTAATGACAACGTGTTAATATCCTTTACTGTACCATTTCCTAAAATCATTTCAGTGCTTTTACCATTATTAATAACCAATCTATTAAAAGTTATATCACCGTTTGTTCTTAAAGAACCAGTAGCAGGATTAATATTAACACTATTAAAATAATAACTCTAGTATTTACCACCATCTTTTATATTTTGATACTAATCCGGAGCACAAGTAAATGGAAACCAATTATTTGCTACTGTTTCTGTGCATTTACTGTATTTCCAGTCTGTAGTCATAAGATATAATTTTGGAACTCCATTTATAAGTTCTGCAGAAAATTCCCATTGATCTTTTGTACCATCAACATGAGACATTTGTAATGTTTTCCACCAATCGAACATCTTTGTAATAATCCAGTTTTTCATTTTTGAAATAACTGTTTGCACTGCTTTTAAATCAACGAATTTCATCATAATGTAATAGCTTTATCGATTTCGTTTTGTATTTCTGTATTTGTAATAGCCGTGATAAACGTACCATTAGTTGCCACAAGAGAATCTGCTGGAGCCTTTTCAAATATTATACCATCTGTCCCTAAGAACGTTCCCATTGAAATGTCATCATCATAGATTAAGCACCCACCTTGACCATCTGGATTTATAATAAATTCATATTTATTAAGATTAGTTTTATTCGCAACAATAATTCTATCATCTTGACATCTTATATTATGAAATCCTCTCTCATCAGCATCATATACAAAGTCTCTGTCAACACCGTTATATGAATATTTATCCGCATATGTTGCCCTACTTGCAGTTCCATCAAATGACGTTGCTTTTATTGATCCATTTACTTCTAATGTATGCGTTGGTGTTGTATTATCTGGAATAAATTTATTAATAGATACGCATTTACCTTTTACTTGTAATGTTGGAGTCACTGTGCCATATTTACCTGAACTAGTCCATGTTTTTCCGTTTGTACCACTATTTACCATAAAGCTCGTTACGGCTTGTTGTAGATTCACAGCCAAAGCCTCATTTCCTGATGTATCATAATTTAATGTTGCTCCATAACTACCATGTGGGCCTCTAAAATCAATTGCTGGTTTTGAGTCTTTTACAGTAGTTATTGTGCCAAACATTGTTCCGCCGCCTAAATTTAAATAGGTATTCTTTATCTTTTCCACGAGTTTAGATAAACCGTTGTAGTCAAGAAATTTAGTATTTGCCATATTATACTTATTTATTTAGTTGTTAAATTAAAAAGACGGAGAAGCAAATTCTCCCCCGCCTTATATATCTTTATAATTTATTTAGTAATGTATTTAACTCCGTCTCAGTAATTGCATAAATAGACTATGGTGTAGATCCATCAAAAGAATACTCTGAAGAGCCATTCCAATTAACTATTGAAAGTTTATTTGTAGTCTATTTAGCTGTAATATCATATGACGTAGTTCCAACCTTAATCTATTTAATATTACTCATATATCTTTAAAAATTAAGCCTGTTGATTAATTGTATGTGTATGACCAGGATCTGTAACTGTAATTGTAGTACCAACAGAACCCTGAGTAACAGTGGCTGTATGTTTGTGACTACCTGCTGAAGCTGCAGTACCTGTACTAGAAATCGTAGCACCAGTACCCTTAAATGTAAAGGCAGGAGCCGCAGCACTAGGAGCACCAGTAGTTACAGAATCGCCAGTAAATGTAGCAGAAATAACTGTACCAGTACCAGAGAATGATCCACTAGGAGCACCAGTAATAGATACGCCAGAATTTCCAGTACTTGTTGATGTAGTATTTGGAGTCAATGTATAATATCCTGTACTACCAGTTACACCAGTCAAGAAGCTGTTAGAACTTGTAGAAGATACTGTCTTTGTAGCCGATCCAACAGTAACCGAAGAAGCGGACTTCGAAACAGTAGTTGTGTTTGTAGCAGTAACAGGAGTCAATGTTAAAATTTCTCCACTTACAGATGCATTAACTGCAGTAACAGATGAATTGCTATTTACAGCTGTAAAGCTAACTGCTGTAGCACTAACGGTAGGAACATCAACAGAACCGCTTGAAGTAACCTTGCTACTTGAAGAGCTTACACTCTTAATTGCAGAGAAAGTATTTGAATCAGCAGAGCCTTCAGAACTTGTAATGCTAGTAGTCTTGTCGTAGCTATGAGAATGACTAGCACCGGCCAAAGTACCCTTGGTAACAGATACGGTACCTGCCGGAGTATAATTTGCTGTTTTACCACTTGCTGGAGCAGCGGAAGTTACTGCTACAGAACCAGTAGCTTTTACTGAATGGGTGTGACTAGCCGAAGCAGCAGAGCCAGAAATAGTACCAGCTGGAGTATATTCGCCAGAAACACTTACAGTGTGTGTGTGTGCACCATCACTTGAGATTGTTACAGCAGTACCAGAAACAGCACCACTTGCCAATTTCGCAGAAATACCCGTTGTACTCTTTGCTGTTGATGTTGCCTGAACTGCACCAAATTCATGCCAGTGAGCAGTTACAGGATGACCAGAAGCATCTGGATTCTTTCCATCTTTTGGTGCTGGAGCCCAAATAAATTCTGTATTACCATAGATAACCATATCTCCAACATTGATACTAGCAACTGTTGCACTAGCACCATACAAATCTGTAGGAACTTGAACACCGCCGTCTGTAATAGCGGTGGTTGTCACACCAACCAATCTTGAATAACCACGAGCGGCTGCATCTTTTATTTCATATACTGTACCATTAAGATTAATTTTCGATATACTTGCCATATTTTATTATAAATTTTTAAGAGTCCACATTTCATCTTCTTCAGAATATGTACTCGTTATTTTATCCTATTTATTATTAATTATATCTTGTAACTGTTGTATTTTTGTTATAGAAGCGTATGTTTCATCCAAAATATCTGTCAATGAAATAATAGTAGTACCATTGTTAGCAAAAGTTATTTTTAGACCTTTATTTTCTACATCCGCTTCTATTTTATCTACATTAAGGTTTGTGCCAAAATGACAAGCATATAACTGACCATGGGTATATATTTCTTGAACATCTTTAATAAAACACAAACTTTTATCCGTTATTTCTCCATTATTCAGAGCATTCTCAAAAGAAGATTTTTTCTGAAAATGGATTAAAGGTTTATTTATCATATTTTACTTTTGCCAAAATATAATAAAGTTATACCACTTCTTCCCAAAGGTCAATTGATTTTATATATCTTTCGTCAAGTTTTGCAATCAATATTTTAAGACCATCGAGATTGAGAAATTTATTTTTTGTATCTTTCATCTTTTAATATTATTTAATAAATTATTTTAAAAGATCTACAATTTCTTTCTCTGAAATTGAAACAATGGTAGACTTTTCGTCAACATAACTCTTGATCTTTGCAATATCGCTACCAACAACAGCTCCAGTTGCATTAGTTGCAGTAAGATTTGCCTCTGCACTCTCCGTAGCTGCAGTATGAGTTACTCCAGCACCGACATTTGTTACTACTACATCGGTAATCTTACCATTGGCCTCAACAACCTTTACTGTAGCAACGGCAGCATCATCAGATGTTACTGTTGCATTCAAAGCAGCAATTGCGGTATCAACCTTTGCACTCGCATCAGCACCAGCCTTCTCTGCTTTTGCAACCTCTGCATCAACATAACCCTTTACTGTATCATCGATACCAGCAAGTTTTGCTTGAATAGCAGCAACTGCTCCTTCAGAAGGAAGACCACTGATATCAACGGTTCCACCATCAGTTGTCCAAACAGTTGTGTTAGACCCTCCCGTGAATTGTCTTAGACCTTCTCCATTTAAAATAACAGTGCCAGGATGTCCAGAATTAAAAGAACTAACTGAGATACCATCTGTTTCCCCTGATTTTGCTTCTATACTAACAATCGTGTTACCATTTGTAACTGTCAATTTATTTACATCTACACCATTCTTCTGGAGCTTTCCATTACCATCTGTAGTAAGCGCATTCTTGTCACCAGATTCAAGTTTCTTCCAAGTTCCCTTTGTTTCATCAATCTTACCATCAGATTTCTTTTCTGTTTTTGTTAATTGATATAGAGTGCCAGCAACATTTGTAATGAAGTGATTTGGAAAACTGGCCTTTGGTGCTTTGTTAAGAAGTTCTACGCTCTCGAAATAATCACGGGAGAAATTAAATTTCGCCGCTTTAAGATCAAATTGATCAATAATTGTCATTGCCATAAATTAGTTCCTCCTATTAATTATGAAAATTTTAAAGTAAAATTGCTAGCCGAGGCAGCATCTTTCTAAATCCAACAAGTATAACCAACTCCGTTAATTGTTGTTGTTTTCTTTACAAAAGAATCATTCATACTAAAGTTATTCTAATCTTTAATTGTATTTATATCCGTCATATAGCTAGGATACATATAACAAGCATATTGGTTATTAAGTGTTACAGTAATATTTTCACTTGCTGTTGTTTTAAGTGTACTACAAGCAGTAAGTCCAGCAAAAGAAGTTGGTGCATCAGCAGAATTTAAAACTCCATAATATCTTTTGTGTACGACATCTATACTTACTGACTTTGTGTCCGATTTTGTTCCTTCATCTGCTTTTGCAGTCAAAGTAAATGAAATTGTCTTGCGAGAACTAATATCAATAGGATCCCAAGTAAGAGTCCTTGTGCCAACTTGAACAGTTTTTGTAGTAGCGCCAGAAGCAACTTTCTATTCTGTAACGGTATGCTTTTCATTTTTATAATTCCATGTCAATACAGGAGAAATAGGAGTAGTACTTACTTCAATTACACTAGGCTTATTGGAACTAAAAGAAGAAATACCAAAAGGATATTTATCTGCAACCAAAGCTGCATAATCGCTCAAATCAAACTTTGAACCATCGGTTGCCCAAACAATATTTGATGCTCCGTTTTGTGCAGCAACAATACCTTTTGCTTCAGCAATCTTAATACCTTCATTAAAAGTTTGCTGACCTGTTACAGCGTTCTTACCATCAAGCCTAGTAAAAGTTTTTTTAATCTATCCGACTAAAGTCTAAAGACCGTGCTCGTCAAGAAATTTAGTATTTGCCATATTATTTATTATTATTTAAAATAATTTTCAATATCTGAATCACTTATTTTATCTACAGGAATATCATTCAGTTTCAAACCGTTTTGAGAAACCGAAAGATTTGTATTGGAAGTATTATCAATTTTAATATTCATTTTACTTCCATTTATCTCAAGACCGTCTCCAGCAGAAATTCCAGAAGATGGAAGAATTTCTTTTACAAGAGTATATTGACCATTCTCGTAAACTGATTGACAGAGATAATTTAATTCTCCTCGTGTGCCAATATTTATTTCACCATTTTCATTAACTGAAGCATCTTCTCGTCCGATCTTTACTTGGAATATATTTGAAGCCTTTATAGATCCGTTAAAAGTATTTTCTCCCATTTTAATATTATAAACTAATTTCTTAGTTTCACTATCCCAGACTTCCTCTATTACTCCATTGTTTATATAATTAATACGGTTTTCAAGATCATCAATAGTTTTCTATTGTTCTTGATAAACCTTTTCTATAGCTGTTATCTTATTATTCAAATCTTCAAGATTACCAATTTCTGAAGATCCTACACACTACCAACTGCCTTGTAATTTAAGCCAGATGCTTCCGGATTCTTTAACCCAGAGATGAAAATCCGTTGGAGGAGGCGTTTTATCGTCGCCCCTCCATACCGAAATATTTTTATTAAGTGGTGCCATGTTATTTTAATAATCTTGTATTTTACAAAATATTAAATCCTTTCATAATCAAGAAATACTTACAATTGCACTTCCCCAATTATTTCCTATACTATTAAATATATTATAGACAATAGAGTTGTATTCTATAGTTCCTGTATTTGCAAACTCCCACTAACTGCCGTTTACAGTAAAAATAGGATTTCCATATGATTGCGGAATAAAAAACCATAATTTCTATTGAATGTCAGACTATATAGTAACAGTGCATTGCCTTGATGGTAGTACAACCTTTTCAAGAGAATTGATTTCTGGTTGTTCGCTGCTTGAACCATAGTAAATACCAGGACAGAAATTAATTGACTCAGTTCCTTCTGCAGTTTCCTTTCCATCGCTTCCTACAATTTTAAAAGTGCTGTTCTATACAGTAGCTCCATTAATTGTAATACTTCTTATAGATTTGTCTAAATCAAGCCCGCCAGGATATTCAGAGCTATATAAAGTCTGACTATCAATTTCCTTATTATATTTCCAGCTAACTACGACATTCTATATAGTATCACCAATTTCTACAATATTTGGAGTAATATTTATTGAAACAGTAAGTCTATTGCGTAAAAGGTAATCAATTACCTATCTGAGTGTTTTTAATTCAGGATAATCGCGATTATAATATATAATATTATCAATATTTGTTGGATTATTTCCAATTTTTTCTTTTTTCAGATAATCATTAAACTTATTATAAACAAATTCCATTTCATTAAAAACACCAAGATTTTTCAACGCTTGTTGTTTTTCGCTCTTTGTATAAAATTCAGAAAGGAAATTTCTCTTTTTAAGTACTTGATCATAACAAGGATTGTTTCGTTCTTTTGATAAAAGAACACCTTCTTGTTCTGAAATTCCAAATATATTATTTTCCATACATTTTTACCTAAAAAGATTGTGTCTAGGCATCCAGATATACGACTGCATAACTGTTTGAAAAATCTTCAATCGTTTTATGAGTGCTACCAGATGTTTCGTTTCCTAATTTCTTTTTGCATACAACTCCGCTGCAATTATTTACAGGCTGTCCAAAAATATTACCATAAGTACCATAACCAAATCTACTGTTTTTGCAACCATCTGCAAAAACGTTATCATGGCAATCTGATTCCAAATTTACATTCTGAGTATCATTCAAGAAGATATTTCTAATTGCTCCTTTTCCAAGTCTGTTGTTGGCCCATCCAAATTCAGAACCATCTCGTCCATCATTGTCAAAAGTGTAAAAATATGTATCTTTTGTATATGTTTTTGGAAAATCCTTCAACTCATCCAATGTCTTCTTGAATTTAATATTCTTGAAATCATAAAAGGCTTCGTTGTTATTTTGGTCTTTAAGATACGTTATTGTACCTTTATTATATTTTCCTGTAGCTACTTCTCTCCTTGTAATGTCATATTCTACAGTCCATTTGCTACAATTGTTATTTGAATCTTCTGGACAAAAGATTCCTACTCTAGGATCAAAAGTTGTCTTGCTTGTCGGGTGGAGGAACAACCAATATGTCTTGCCTTTCATAACACCGTCACTTCCATCGGAGTAAATAGTTTGGAAATCCTAAATTACATATACATGACCAACTTTAAGTTCTTCAGATTCTTTTAACTGAAGTACTGTGTCATAAGTCAATAGGTGTACGATAGGATCATACTCAGAGAATTCTCCAGATGTAGTAATTCCTAGATTCTTTTTAATTATAGCTTTTTCTTCATCGGAGAAATCTGAAAAATATTCATCTCTCTTGATGTAATTCTCCAAATCCTTTAGACATACGTGTCTAAATTGATTATTACATGCCATAATTTATAAAATATTCGTAAATTATTTCCGGTTTATCTACATTACTCCATACACCAAGAAAATTAATCTCGTTGAGTATATAACTAAAATCATCTTTATATCCTTTGTTCATTCTTTTTACAATACGAACATAATCTTTTATGATTTTCTTTTTAAGATTATTTACAGCAACCGCATCCGTTTGCTGACATTGTGCGCACATTTGATCCATTGCAAAATCCTCCACAATAATTAACTTCTTCAAGAATCCTTTCTGCTTCTCCAAAATTACCAAATTCTATATGGTATTTCAAAACATTAATAGTCATCCAAAGAAAATCTCTTTTATATGTATTTTCATCAAAATTATCAGATTTTTTACATCTGATACTTATATCATTAAACAAGGATTTACAAATTTTAATATAACAATCATAAAGTTGGTAAATCATAAATTGATCTATATCAACTCTTGATATTGTTGTATTTTCAGTATTTATATTTGCAATTACGCCAGAATCGACGGTTTTAATTTTTCCATCACAATATGTAAAGATTTGAATTCCATCTGTAAAATAAACGTCAAAACCTTTTGTGATTAAATTATCTTCTCTTTGCATTTCTTTTTCAAACCATTCATAAGTTGGAAGAATACAGTGATAAATTGTATAATGTCCATCCTATCCAAGAGAATAATACTATTCATCAAGAAATGAAGAGTGATCTGTAAATAAAGTTGCAACGATTTCTTGGCTATCGACCTTGTTCCTTTGTATTATATTAATAGTACAAGTTTCGCTATATTTAAATCTATTCTATTCGTAATACTGTTCAGTATCAACCTCCTATTCTTCTATATATTCATAAGAGTCCTAGGTTAGATCAGTTATAACGATACGATTTGTACCTATATTACATATTTTATATTTTGGTGTCATTCAAGTTGTTTTATTTGATCGTTATATGGATTACCATCAGATATCTATTTAAGTTCAATTTCAGTCCTTCTTTTCGCTTCTTCAGCCATATCGGTTTTATATGTTCTATCAGTCTAAGCCTTGAACTATTCTATCTGATATTTGAGTTCCATTTCTTTCTGATCCATCTAAAGTTTTGTCTGATTGAGTTTCTGAACTTGCTATTGAAATTGTTGTAGTTGTTTTCCAGCTTCTTTTAATTGCTATTGTAATTGCTCATTTTGCTGCTATAATTGCATAATTGTAGAGCCTTCTTCCTTTTGCTTTTGCATTGCTTTCTAAATCTTATATTTAAGATCTGGAAGACTTTTGCTTGTAAGAGCTTCAACTATAATATCTGGAGGGAGTCCACCAGATTTAACAAATTCAGGTATAACTGCACGAACCTATTCCAAATCTTTTATAATATCCGCACTTGTAATAATGCGAACATCAAAATCGGTAAGAGTAAAATATTCTGGTAAAGCAGTAAAGACTCTTTGGTATTTGTCTCCTAATACTATACTTCCTGTAAGACCGTTTTTCCAAACTATTTTTGCCTAATTTAGACAGTCTAGAAGAAGCTCATTTACTATAAGATCCATCTGATGATAATACTACTTTGTCTATATAAATGAATTTCGTACACCAACTTTTACATTGGTTACAGCATCTTTCTATTGTATCCCATTTAATCTTTCTCTAAACACACCAGTAATTGATGATATAGTTGCTTCTATAGAATCTATTGCAATCTATATAGCCTATACTGATTGTGCTTTTACAGTATTATCAAAACCATTAAAAATAGTATTCAAAGGCGCTACTCCTTGAGCAAGTCGTCCTTCTTGTGATGAATCGAGCAAACCAAGACCTTGCTTTTTAAGAGACATCCAATTTTTTACTCTTTCAGGTAAATCGACACCAAGCTATGCCGGTATAAGTGTCTGATCTATCCAGTCACCAATAGTACCACTGCTAGCTATTAAATTGTCACGATAGAATATCAAGAGATCATACTACAATTTCTTTGACACAATTCGTTACTTTGTGTACTTCTCTGGCTTTCACCAGAAGTTGAGACTATATCATATATTATAATTTAATATTCTCGCACTTCGAGCCACTTGGCCCTACATAATAGTCGTTGAACCTACTCAATTATTGAGCTAGGATTCTGATTACCTAAACGGCTTTCCAGAAATTCACGAGATTTTTCTAGAACTAGTTTTTATTAATCCTATAAAGATGCACAAGTTAAAACCATTGAATATGGATTTTGTCCCCTATTGAGAAAATATAATCCATTTACAGATAATCCGCATTGACTCGGATTTGATCTACTTCTAATAACTTTGTCATCTTTTCCTGTAAGTATATAAATCTCTTCTCCTATTCGTATCGTTGTATATCTTTGCATCACGAAATTTTTATCTGTCTCAAGCCACTCTACTTCATAAACTGGAATAAGTTCACTATGCATATTATATCCTTGTGATGGATAACCAGGAGTAACTTCAACGCCAGCTTTCAAACCGTCTGTTGCAGGAACTCCTTCTTTGTTTACTCCCATATGGACATAATACCATGCATTTTCATAGATAGAGCCCCACTTTTCATCAAGAACTTTTCTATCATTTTCGGTCATCCGTTTACCGTAAACGTTGAGAATCTGCTGTTTTGACATCCAACTCCTAACCACAACTCTATATGAGTTTTTGACATACGGCGATTCAATGTTTCTATCGATAAAAGTATTTAACGGATTAAGAACCTGTATTTTAATATTGTTGTTATCAACTGTGGGCTTTACTCTATAAAACGCATAGCCAGTGACAAGCAGATCAAACAGCATATCACGTAATGCAGTAATTAAATCTGTATCTCTAGACTACTATATATATTCTAAAACATTCTACGCAGCTATTTCATACTATGAAATAAAATTTTTATTCAAATCTTCAATCAGCTATTTTAACTACTGTTCTACAAGCCCATCGTTCTATTGTTTTCCCGCAGCTTGGCTTACAAGAGAATTCTTCATTTTCTATAAAAGAAACTATCTTGATTGTCTTGCTATTTCAAGTTGCTTGTCTCGATATATATGCGAAATAGTATCTTCATCCTTGCACTATATTTTTGGAATAATAGGCATTTCTAGGTACTCTCCGATTAATGCATCAACATGCTTTTTTATCAATGGGGTAAACCTAAGTGTTGTAGGTACATTCGCACCATAGACTTCTTCCAAATATCTAAACTAATCAGCATCACGCACTCCATTATAATAGTTATACGCTTTCTGTAAGTCATATTTGGCGTAGACCAATTCAGTAATAGCCTTATTAGTCTTTTCAATAAGTTCGTCTTTTGTCATGGCAGCCACATGCTGTATTTCTTTCCTAGCATTCTGTAGGCTCTCGTAAATTTACAGAACCATAAAATACCAGATTAAATCTCCTATCTTTTATTTCTTGTCGTAAAAATTCCAAAAACTTTCGACCTTCCAATTCTGCATAAATAGTTATTGGTTGATCAGGAGTATTCATTCCAAGTTTAATACAATATCCAACTGGTAATTTCTATACGGATATTTTACCAGTGTATTCCTTGTGATAAATATCCATTATAGTATCTCGGATCACTTGTTCTAATTCTTCCAGGGTCTTCATATGTGTTTCCAAAATTATTATTCCACCTTATATTATTGTTATTATTCTAATCCGGAATCTCACCATATCGTCTCCTTCCGAATTCATCTGTATAATATCCTATCCTTCTCCAAGTCTTGGTCAAATCTTCAACTTTATATGGAACTACTCCCTGAAGTTCTTCATCTGCCAACTCCGCCATTGCCATTGCAGCGATGATATCGAATTTCCTTTTATTTTCATTCGTATATCTATTGGCTTCATCCAGCATATCTTCAAACCATATATTGTGACAATAATCTTCTATATAATCTCTGATCAAATCTGTTTGATGATCAATAATTGCTGGAGTAGCAGGAGTTCCATACTATTTATTTGTATTTCTAGCTGTTTCTGCTAAAGTTGCACGAGGTCTTCTCATGAACCTTGATATTAATCCTCTACTTTTTGCATATGGAATAATACCCTATCTTGTAGCCTCTATATTTATTGTAGCATTATAATATTCTGCTAGTTTCATTACTATCTTATATGCCTCACGAATATCGTTTGGCCTATCCTTATATATTGCAACATACTATGGTTCTTGTAAACCATATGCACGTTTTTTTATAACTAAACAAAAATCGGAAGCATCCTTTGTATATTCAGAAGTTTGTAATTTTCCAATATCAATTCCGTCGATTCCTATAACATATAGATTTCTTATAGGCTCATTTGGAGGATTCCAAATTACTTTTCCTTCTTCATCTTTTTTCTATGGTAATAACCATAGAGGATCTTCCAGTATTTTTATTTTTCCAGTTGGACTATCTATCCAATGAAATCCTGTAATATTCTATTCGAGATGCTCGCCATTTTTATATGTATATTCTAACCATCCTGTTTTTATTGGAGGACATTCTTTTAAAGCTCTTATTCTTGTTAATTGTTCAACAATATTTCCTTTATTGAATTTATTGTCTCCTTCCATATTAAATGCCTCTTCAGCAGTCCAACAACGCTCAGCACATTTTTCCACATATTTAGTAGGTAATGCCGCAAGAGCATCCCTTTCTACTTGTAAGACTTTTTTAAATTCGGCTTCATTACAAACGCCTCTTTTATCCATATAAACCGGATTTAAAGACTATACATAATATGGCATAAAGAAACCTGTTTCAACGAATTCTTTTGTTTCTGTATAATTATGACGATATGGTAATATTTTAAATGCTCTTGGTTCATAATAAATTGTACGAAGTCCTTCAAGAGCTGGGCCGCGGTCTCCACCGGTCAATTGTGTTATCATTGAGCTTTTTATCTCAATTTCTTACAATTTGATTCTTGCAAGTTCAGCGTACATTTTCAATATAAAATATTGTCGGGCACTCTTGCTAGTATTATATTCTTGTAAAAGTTTCAACTAGTACGCGTTACAATGATTAATATTATTACATATTAATTTATCTCGGTATTCCCATCGCAGGGTTCACCGATTTTACCCGATTTTAATGCGGCAATATTAATTTCACCGCCAAACAACATAATACCTCTAGGAACTCCCTAAACTTCAACAAGTTCCTAGCCTTGTATAATTGCTGTTGTAAGTCCAACCCAACTTCCACATTCGTCATATATTAACAGATCAACACGATCTCCTCGAATATTTCCAGGATCTTTTCCTATAACTCCAGTAACAGATGACTGGAAACCATCTGCTACTTTCTGTCCATTAATATTTCTGTAAAATCCAGATCTTTTACAAAGAGCAGAATCCTCTATTTGACGTAACCTAAACATACCCCCATCTGTTTTACTATCCAAAAACATTAAAGAATGTGTAAACTTTTTATAAGTACGTTTAAGTTTTAATTCATCATAACAAGTAATCAAAGTTTCGCTCTACCGAATATTAATAAACATATTTGTGGCTATTGATGCATTTATTTCTGAAAATCCCACACTTCTAGCTTTCATAAGCGCAGCGTGTAAATGCAATCTTTTAGCCATTTCAAAATAATGAAAAAATGCATACTGTGATGCAAAAAATATTGGGAAATCATCACGAGTTCCCGAACCTGACTTTTGACCTACCGTAACAACAGGAAGAGTATAATAATTTAAAAAGAAGTAATTATCTCCAGTAATAGTATAACCATGAGAAGTATATCCTTCTTTGCATCTTCTGTTCTCTTCCTACCAAAAATCATTGTAAGGCTTTGATTTAAATCTGTAAGAGCAGTAATGCCCAGTTCGTTTATAGGTATCTCTTGCCTCTGTAAACCATTCTGGTTTGAAATCCAGTCCCTTTGTTTGAGTGATTGGTCTATATCCAGTAAGCTCGTAAGATAGATTGGGATCAAAAAAATCTATCTTCTAGTCTTTCGTAACATCCCATTTAATCTTTCCCATAATTACATAGGTTCAAAACCTTCTATAGCACCTGCTCTAATTGTTGATTTCTCAGCCATATCTTTCTTTACTCGTTTTTCAAGATCAACGAGTTCGTCAAGCATCTTTCCAAGATTGGAAATTTCCTTCATAATATCACCAGCTTTATAAACTGGTTTGTTTGTCGTTTCGTCTCTTTCCAATGGATCGACAGTCTTGAAATATTCAATAAATTTATTTGTCATTTCTTGAGCGGCAGAAAGTAGCCTTACAGACAATCTGGATTCTTGTATTTGTCTAAACTTTCTACATGCTGCTCTAAAAGTAGGATCATCAAATTCCTATTGTGTCATATGCGCATCTTTCAGCGCTTCCGTATGACGCTCGGATTCATCATATTCACTATATACACTTTTCCATGACAGTGCTAGCCAAATATATGTAAACTCTCTAAATGCTCTTAATCCAAATTTTCCTTTTGGATCTTCTTTGCATTTATTTCTCTTTTCGTCAAGAAGTTGTTTAAACTCGTCAACCAAAAGTATTTCTGGAGTATTTAATTCTATTTGATTGGTAGAACTGTTATACAAAAATATATCATTTACCATTATTCATTTATTTATTCAAACTATTAATTTCTTTTGAAACCTCCTCCAAATATTCTCCATCCTGGAGTATATGTGTAATTTCCACCACGTCTAATACTTGGATCCCAATATCTTCCATTATTAAAATAATTTATACCATCTACTGTAATATACTAAAGATTCTTTCCTGATTTAGGATCTTTGTATGTTTTAATATTTTCTTTCCAATTGCTTGGCCCAAAAATACCATTCTCTCGAACAACCATATTTTCAAAATCATTAGTAGCGCCACCCATATATCCTCTTGATTGCGCTTCGTTATATGCCTATTGCTATCGAGACTGCTCATACATTCTATCCAAACCGGATCCACCTGATTTTTCTGGCACAATATTATTATTCTGCTATCTTTGTTTTGGAAGCATTTTGAATTTACCAATTCCAATTCTTCCTTTATAATTATTTACAGAGTCCGGAACACTTGCAATATATGCTTTTGGGTCTGCTCCTTCTGGGAAATTATTAACATAGTCTTGTTGTGCTTCTATTGATTCTGTCCTTTTATTTTTTAATTTAGAGGTTTTATAAACATTATGTAAAAATGATTCAAGCTCTGGGTTCTTAACAAGATATTTCATATCATCATCCGATATTTGACCTATTTCTCCTCTATAATATTTTTTTATACGTTCAAAGCGGTCACTTGAATCCCAATTCCATATTCTTTTTTTTTATCAATCCAACCTCCTTTTTGCAATTTCTTTTTCATCTTATTCCCACACTTATCAAAAGAAACGAATCCTCCATTTTCACATTTCTTTTTCTTCATCTTATTTCCACATTTATTAAAAGAAATGAACCCTCCGTTTTCACATTTCTTTTTCTTTATTTTTGCTCCACACTTATCTATGCTAACAGTTCCTCCAGCTTCGCATTTCTTTTTCTTCATTTTTCGACCGCATTTAAATTGTTCTACTGGATCCTATTCCTTACCACCATTCTTTTGCTTAGCAACACATTTTTTGCAGATATTTCCGCCTTCTTTAAAATATTGCATTTCAGTGCCTTCAGGGCATTGACCATTCAAGCCTTTAATATAATTCAACTTTGCACCAAACTTTGCCTTTTGAGCTTGTTGCTGTTGCATTTCTTGCATGAATTGTTGATATGCTTGCTGAATACCTTCTTGGCCTATTTCCTATACAGCCTGTTTGAGCTGATTTTCATCTTGTACTCCCAGTTTTTGGGCCAGCCACTGTATAAAAGCCTATTGTAATTCTTGTTCGTTCATAATTTCAAATTAAAATTAAATCCTTTGTTGACCATACGGCCTCCTATAATCTACCTTCATTTGTAAACCATCTACAACGAATTCCCTTTAGCTTACCTCGATTATCATGGCTAAATACATTTGTTTCTTTTCTAATAACCATCATAATAGGTGAGTTCGGAATATTCTACTTGAGTTTAACAATTTGTCCTGGTAGAAAATATGTCTTATCTTCTTCCATAATTATTTACAATTTTCAAATCGCTCTGTCAGCTTTTCATTAACAATAGAAATTACCTGATGTTCATCAATGCTATAAAATCCTTGTTTGAAGAAAGGAACTGGCACAGCTGTGTCTTTTCTATAAAATATCACATCTCCTGGCTTTATATATTTACATTCTGGGCCTACTTCCTGAACACAGCCTGTACGAATAAACTGATCCATTTCTTCATTTTTTCCTGTAATTGGATTCTTATCAATATGCGGATTATATCCACCTGTATCAATAATAATATTACCTTCTGTAACAAGTTTCTGAAATGGATTACTTTTAAATGGAGTGAAAATAATTCTTGAAAAAAGAGGCTTAATTTCCGCAGTATTAATATCATACTCAATAGCGTCTTGGCTCTTTTTCATTTCTTCATGACTTTTGTCCATTTGTTCTTGAAACTTTTCTAATTGTTCATTCATTTTTGCTGCTTTCTCTTTTTCAACAAGTGCATCAATAGAGTTCTCTCTCATATTAACCATATTGAAATTTGAGTCAGTACCCAAAGCTGCTACTGCCAGCTTCTCATCGTTTGTCATTTCATTTCTAAATTTTGCCATAATTCATTAATCATTAAAATATTATTACCATTTACCCGCTACACATACCGCATGTGGAACTCTTGTCTTGGACTACATTCTACAATTGCATCCACGGAAAAATCCCTATTTTGGTTCTGTACTTACCTCATTGGTTTCTGGATTTAACCACAACTTACTATTACAGATTCCGCCGAGAACGTTTTTAAAAATTGGGCATTTTCTACATATCTTCATTCTATTTTTACTCAATTCATTATTAATATTGAGCAATTCATTCGCATGTCCATTAATTATGTCTAAAATCTACATCTTTATATATTTTAAAAAATAAAAGAGGAATTGAATATTATTTTAAAACTCGGTGACTTCCGATTAAAAACAATAATCCGTGTTAGTCCTAAAAATATATCATTAATATTCAATCCTCTTGCGTTTTTCCCTGTTCTTTTCTAAGATAAGTTGTTTTTTGTAATGCGCCAACATTTTCTCTACTTCATTTTTTAAATATTCACAATGATATAATCTATTATTTCCTTGATGGTCATAATGATTCAAAATCAAATCATCAATAATAAAATCAGGATTTATTTTTTGTAACATCCAAGCATAAGTAGAAAGCTGCATCGTATAGTGCCAGAAATTTGTATCATCAAGTTTATTTAATGGATATTTCATTTTAACAGTTGATTTTGTTGCAGAATTGTAAAATCCTTGAGTGTCAATACGTTCGTTAGTTTTATGGTCAACAATTGTAATATGATTACCTTTTTTAATAATTAAATCAACCTGTCCTGCCAATAACAAAATACCATCATCAGACTCTCTATAAATTAAATATTCTGGATATAACCCATACTCCAAATCTAAATCTGTATAATTTTTTTTACATACAAATTTACCTCCTTTTACAAATTTTTCCAATTCTTTATTATTTGGATTTATATAAAAGGAGTTTTCTATATCGGCGTGTATTTTCGTTCCTCGTTTACAAGCCTCTTCATTCTTTTGTTTCCATTCATTCAATATATCTTTTCTAACTTTTTCAAATTCATTTTCTGATATACCGTAGGTCTTTAATATTTCTTTATTCCACTTCTTTTTTAAAAGTAGGTTTTTCTTTTCCATCCGAAAGGCATCTGGAGCGATTTTCTGAAGCGCTTTGTAATTTGACCAAAAGGCCTCATTAAATGGCTGCCCATACCTTTCAATTAAAGTAGTTACGCTGATATATTTTTTTGACTCATCCGTTATATCCCAGTATTTATGATTTAAGTCATTAAAAGCTACGTTTCCGTTGCGTTTATCAATTTCCATACACTATATTACATCATCATTTCAACAAACTATCTCTCCACATCTTATATCTATAATTATAATCTATACCCAGTAAGGCTGCTACAAATGTACTTGTTTCTCCAAATGCAACCAATACCGAACTATCGATAGCCCCCTATGGAGGTACAATAAAACCTGCTATCAAAAGACCGCTTCCTATTAATGTGAGAAAAGCAGCTATTAGCATTCGCAAATTTAATTTCTTTTCATTTGTCATATCGTATAAAAACCACGGTATTTAGAAAATTAAATTTTGTTTATACAAATTTAATTATTAAATTTAAATAATCAAAATAATTTTATAAAAATCATAAATTAAAGCATGGATAATAGAAATAGTATATTATATGGATTGTATACAATGGGAGCAAAATATGTATATATGTGGTATAAAGAAAGAAGCTCAGAAGAATATAATGAATGGTTTGAAAAATTTAATTTTCCAAAGCAATTAGATATTTTATCTGAATTATATCCAATATGGTTGTATGTTGTATATAAAAATTTTACAAAGAAAACAGATGATTTAATATTATATAATTTGTATATTAACGGTCTTAATTTTATAAAAAATACAAATATTAAAAAGAGCGATTTTAAAAAATGGTTTTTTGAAGTTATTACAAAAATTCCAGATAAAGATTTAAGACTTTTACAAAATGATTATTATAATAATATAACAAAAATATGATGTATTTAAAAGAAGGAAATAAAATCTACATTAAAAAGAAGAACAGAGGAAAATTTACAGCTAGTGCAAAACGAGCTGGAATGGGAGTATAGGAATATGCACAAAAAGTATTAAATGATCCTAATTCCACTCCTCTGCAGAAACGAAGAGCTAATTTTGCTAGAAATGCAAAACGTTGGCATCCAGCACAGAAGGGCAAAAAAGGATTAAAAGTTCCAAAGATTAATGTATGGTATTCTTTTGCCAAGAAGATAAATGGAGATGCATATACTGCATAGAAAGCTGAAAATATGTATAATCTACTTATATCAAAATATGGTATGACTCCAACATAGGCCATTTCTATAGTAGGTATTGCAGGATTTGAAACAGGTGGAACATATAATCCAAAGATAGGAACAACATATAAAGGGTTATTGTAGTGGGATAAAAGAAGATTTCCAGGATCCGATTATAATACTCAATTGGATTATATAAATAGTTCTTCAAAAGATAATAAACAATGGGCTCCAGGAGGATCATATTCTACTTTTAATAATCCAGATTCTACTTTAGTAGATACTGCAAATGCTTTTGAAAGAGGTTATGTACGATCTGCGCGAGGCAGCCGTAGGGCAGCAGCAATAGATAATATATTTAGAGATTTTGTAAACGAATAGAATACTCTTAATAAAATAAAATTTAAACCAGATGGATATTGATCAATTTTTTTCTACTTATGAATCTGCTGATCCTCCATATATTACATAGGATTACTAGCAGAATAAAATGCTTGATATAGAATTAAAAAAACCTGAAAGCAGTTCAAAAATAATAGATTTACTAGATTTACCATATCAAGATAAAGAATAGATAAAAGAAGGAATGCCAGTTGAAAAGCCTGGAAGATTTGCAAGTGTATTTAATTCTTCATATAACCCTACTTTCTCTAGTAGATTATCAAAAGGTTCAGCAAGCCTTGAGCAAGCTCTTGATAAATAGAATATTACAGGAATTAAAAGAAATTGCTTGATAAAATTGGCAAAAGTAGAATCTGGTATGAACCAATTTGCTCAATCACGTAATTCGTCTGCATCTGGAATGTTCTAGATGATAGATAGTACAAGAAAAGAAGTAAGTTCTGTAAGTAAAAAAGAATTTATGAATAATTTGGATGAACAGGTAAGAGCAGCATCTAGATTATATGATAAAAATCTTGCATATTTACAGAATAATGGTCTGCTTCAAAAAGCATAGCAAAAGGGATTATCTACAGATGAAGCAATTGCTCTTACTTGGCTCCATCCTACATGGACTAAAAACTGGCTAAATGGAGGCGGTACTGGTGGATCAGATGCAAATGGAACTGGAATATTACAATATCTTAAAATGTATAGAAATAAATAATGGAAAAACAAGTAACAATATTTAAGGATAAAGATGGGTATTTTATAGAATAGGATGGAAATAGAATATATGTAAAACCCGTTGATTCAAAAGAAAAAGATGAATCAAAATGGACTTTTACAGATGGAACAAATACTTATACCCCATCTCAATTACAGAAAAAACGTGCAGAATATTCAAGTGCATATGATCCATATGCACTTACAGATCTTCTTGATTGGATTGCCGAAAACACAATAGGACTACCTATAAAATTGGCAGCACAAACAGAAATCGGATAGAAAGCCATTCCATATGTTGGAAAAGTATTATCCGTAGCACAGCCTAGTAAATGGTATGGAACATTTACTGGAAAAGGAGTACCATGGAGTGAAAATAATACTGGATTTGGAGATAATAAACATGATAAGTCTTTAAATACTCTTGTTGATTGGGCTCTTTCTCCTACTTTAGTAAAAGGATAGGGTGTTGTCGCAAGAACAGTAGGAAAAGAAGCTACAATGCAATTAGCTTTAAAAGGTTGGTCTCCTGCGGTAAAATATGTTTTAGGAAAACCTGAAACAAAGAATATTTTAAATGAAATTATTCCAGGTCAAATCGGATGGGCTCCAGCTTAGAAAATCACAGTATTTCATAGAACGGACAACCCAATGTTTAAAATAAGAGATTTTACTCCGGAAAGATGGGATGCCAAATTACACGGAGCTCCAAAAACTGGTATGTGGGTATCACAGAAAAATGATATTGGATTTTTAAACAAAAGACCGTATGAAGTTATATTAACAGAAGAAGTTAAAAAGCCAATTGTTTAGATTGGAGACATTTCAACTACATGGAAAAATAAAACCAGAAATAAGATATTTGAATATGCAAAACAAAATGGAGCCGATGCAGTTCAGTTTAAAAATATCAAAGATAATAAAACAAATAGCCAAAACGTAGATTTTATTTTTAATCCTTCTGAAAATCTAAAAATACAGTTAATAAAGAAGCCAGTTTCAAGCAATCTGTCTGCAAAATAGTATTTTTGACTTTCTAAAGGTTAATATGGAGATCTGAATAAATTTCAAAAACAAGCACTTGAAGATTATTGGCAATATAAAAATTCTGGAAATAAAAGAAATAAATTTTTATTTGATATAGAAAAAGAAGTTTTTAGGTATGGAGATAATATAAAAGATACCGAAATTGGTGGTATATAGAAAATTGCATCTATACAAGGTGCTACTATACGTGATGAATTTATAAGAACTGCAGATGGTAGTCTAACTTATTTTCCGAATATAAATTAGGTCGGAATATAGTTTCCTCCAAAAGGATATACCTTTGGAGAATTACGTGCTACTCCAGATAGAAACTAGTTTTAGAAAAGTATAGTTCTTACTAGTCATATAGTAGATTTTTTTTGACTCAATGATAAATGTAACTCCAGAATAATTAGCTAAATTACCGAATAGAATACCAAAGGAAGATATGAAACGGTTCTGGGAAACAGTTGACCAAACGACAAAACCTGGAACTTACTTATCTGGTGATTCCGGGAGAATGTCACTAGGAGGTTTTATGATTAAAGCTAAGACTCCTTTTGAATCTTCTAAAGTATTATTGGCTGATGCTGAAGATTTATCTTCGATAATTATGAGAACTGGACTTAGCCCTAATTCATATAAAGCAATTATTAAACAAGGATTAAGACCAGAGCATCAACTTCGATTTAGCAGAGATACTTTCTAGAAACTTAATCCATCTGCGGTTGATAATGCTCATTTGTATAAACAATGGAAAGAAGCAGCTACGCCAGAATTAAAATAGCAATTTGTAAAAGATTGGGATGAACAAATATATCTTAGAACTGCTTTTATAAATAAAAATGGAAAAATAGAATTTTTACAACCATTTGTTTTTTATAGAAGATATGGAGGATTATTCAAAAAGACAAAATAATGAAAATAATATACAATAAAATAATACCGTTTAAAGGATTTCTTGCCATTAACCTATTCGGTTTTTTATTTGCAAGAAAGAAATTAACAGAAGTTGATATAAATCACGAAAAGATACATACAGAACAAATGAAAGAATTGTTATATATACCTTTTTATATATTATATATATTAGAATATATAATAAGATGGTGTATTCCGTTCTTTAAAATGTCATTACCAGATTCGCATAAAATATACAGATCAATTTCATTTGAATAGGAAGCATATAAATACGAAATGAATCTTGAATATTTAAAAAATAGAAAGAGATACAACTGGATTAAATATATAAAGAAGTTAGGATATGTAGAAAAAGGATACTAATAGTAGATCCAGATTCGGATTATTTGTAGGTGATCTTGGAAATTTAGCAATAGATGTAGTAAAATTAATGGATCCAACAGGAATTACATCATGGAGAGATGCATACAAAGCTATTAAAAATGTAGACACAAAAAATCCAGGTTCAATTTTAAATGCAGTAGTAGAAACAGTAGGCGCGTTGCCAGTTGTTGGCAAAATAGGTAAAATAGGAAAACTTAGTAAATTGGTTAGAAATACAGAAAAATTTATAGTAAAAGCTGGAAAGGTTGTTCGTATTCCAGAAAAAACTACAAAAACTGCAATAGCATTAGCCAAGGTTCCTGGAAAAGTCGCAACAATTCCTGTTAAATTTATTCCAAAAGGAAGGAATAAAATAAACAGTTTGAGAAACACAGTGAGAATGACGCATGTTGCATCTTCGGCAGACGATGCTGCTCTTGGTGGTGTGTTGAAAAAAAATATAGCATTTAACATTGCAAAAAACAGTGCTGGAGAAGCATCTCCAATTGCTCTGATGGGTATTATGCTTCCGTCGTCATATAATGGAACAACAAAAGCAAATGATGTCGAACTTGAACCTGCGAGCAAAGAAGATGTAATTAGATAGATGCTTTTGGGAGAATCTCAATTTAAACCATACGAAAAACCAATATATATTAACGGAGAAAGATTAAATAACACATATTATGGATAGCTATATCCTGCAAATAAAATTGTTGCAAATAGAAAATTAAAGAATACTATGCAACAAGCCAATAGCGAAAACTTTTTTTATACAAAAAACGAAATGCCAATTATTGATTCACATAAATTTCGTATAAAGTTTAATAAAGACTTTGCAAGAGCAAGCGATACTTTCGATTTTAATACTAATGAACTTACAGGAAGAATGATGATGGCTGCTATGAAGCCGACATGGTGGGCTCCAAATTCTGGCGCACCTACATTTGTACAGGAAATCCCAGTTACATATGCAGATAATTCAGACGAAACATTAAAGATAGCTTTGAAGAAATGAAAGATTTTTTAATTAAATTAATAACAGCTAATACTGGAGTATCTAGTAAACGAGTATGCGGTATAATTGGCTGGCTTACTTGTTTGATTATAACAATATATTGTACTATAACAAACAAACAAGCTCCAGAAGTAACAGGCGTAATACTTTTATGCTGCATGGGTCTGCTTGGTATAGACAGTGTGACAAATATTTGGAAAAAATGAGTAATAAAACAACTTAGAAAAAATTTTATTCAGCACCAGAAGTGGTGGTAACTGCAAAATTAACACAACAAGCTAAACAAAGAAAAATGAATCGGCAAATTGCTGCTTTTAATAAAGCCTGAGCTGCTAAACAGCGGTATTTTTATTTAGATGGCAAGTGGTTTACAACACAGCGAAAGGGTGAATCTAAAGAATAGTGATGGAATAATACAGTAGATAATATTACTGGTGCTGGAAGCCATAACGTTCAAACAGATATTTCTGCAGGATGGGAAAATAGGCCAATATGCTAAAGGTTCTGACGGTAAAGTTAGATGGGTTGAATTTACAGGAAAATCTAATGCAGGGCCAGTAGGAGCTAGAGGTCAATATTATAATGACCACCTTGGATATGTTGAAGCAGACGTTCCAACTGACAATATTAAATATGGTAGAGGAACGGATAGAGGTAAATCAACAACCAATACAAGAACAGGTGTAACAATAGGAAAACCTGGTGATGACGGTAAAGCAGAAAGGGCGAGGACTAATAGACAAGCATCTCAAGAAGCCGATCAAAAAGCAGGAAATTGGGATGCAGCCGATTTCGTTGATGTTATAATGCCTACAAACGCAATAGCAAATGGAGTGTCATATATATTTGATAAAATGACAGGAAATACATATGTTCCAATGATAGCGTAGTCTGGATTTAATCCATTTGGATATGCTAAAGACCTTGCAAAAGGTAATATTGGAAATTTATTAATGAGAGGTCTTGATGCATATGCCACGTTGGGAGCTCCTGGACTTGCTGAAGGAATAGATTATCTAGGTACGAGATTTGCACCAAAAATAGAAAGTATTTCTGCGAAATCAAGATATATTCCTAAACGAGCAAACACTCCAAGTGGTGAGCTTAATGCATGGAATCAAAATTCACTTAAAACTTGGAGTGGAGAACCAGCAAAATCTTTTGGTAGAAGATCTATGGAAAGAGCAGCCAATGAGGGAGTTAATGTTCCAGGAATGAGATGGGGAAATAATTCTGCACGAAGTATAAACACAGGTACAACATATACATATAATGCGACAACTCATCCATATGATAGATAGGGCAATGTAGATAGCTCCTTATGAAACAGCTTTTACAGATATGTCGTTATAGAAAATAACAAATAGTAAATAAAAATAACAAAATTTTTAGACTTAACAAAATTATTCTTAAAGTTTGTATAAAAAAACGTCGTACTACTGATGGCGTTAATTTTGATTTAACAATATTTAACTTTGTTTATTAAAAAATATTCATTATATTTGTAATATAATAAACAAAAAAAAATAAAAATATGGATAATACGATTATGCAAAAGTTGGTTGAGGAACTTGTAAAAAACCTCAATATTACGAAAAATGATGAAGGAGATATTGTAATCTCTAGTAATGCCAGTGCTTGTCCTCTCTGTAGAGATCGAGATGATGATTGGGTAACAGTAGAGTTTGACGATTCAATGACAAAGGAATCTCTTCAGGCATATAAAGATGTTGTTGATGTTCTTGATGAAAGTTCATTTAAAGAATATTTAGCATATCTTGCATCTGCTCTTGATATAGATACTTTTAACAAACTCACAGATAAAAAGTCTTTCAACGAGGATGAAGCAAACGTTGTTGATGAAATGGTATTCATTGCAACTACAAAGCTCAAGAAATATCTTAAAGATAAGGTTGAAAGATATAATGATGCGATTGGTCTTTGTAATGCAATCTTAGATTGATAATTAGTTAATAATCCTAGGCATGATTTAAAACTGCCTTTTAATTGGGGATTGGCATAGTGGTTTATTGCAGAGGTCTCTTTTCTTAGGAGCGTATTTTAGAAATAAAATAATGAAAATTCCGCTAACAAACCGAAACCTGAATAAGGTGAGGGCTCTCTAAAATCATTTAATGATTATGGCGTAGAGACTATATGCGGAACATCTGAAAATAGTTCAGATGATGAAATAGTCCAGACTACAACGTTTTAATCAAAACGGTTTGTATAAAAGCAAAAGTAGTATGAAAACCTTTGAGCCGGGTTCGATTCCCGGATCCCCAACTATGATAGCAGTTTATAAATTAAATGGGAAAATATTAAAAACAACAAATTTAGAAAAGAAACTTTCTAAATTAAAATCTGAACCAGAAATATTATATAAACAAAAAACTGGTACAGAAGCTGATTTGGATAAATGGATACAAGATAATCTTAAAGAAAAGAATGATGATAATGAAGATAATGGAATAAAGAAATACTATTATATCAATAAAAACGGATGTAGTATAATTTCAATATATGATACTGAATTTGATGGATATGTTAAATGCACAAAAGACGAAATTAATGAAGCAATTGGAAAAAGGAATATTTCCAAATGAAAATAATAGGTTATATACAGCAGCTCAAGTAGTAATACAAATGGCTACAAGAGTAGTAGAAGAAGCAGAAAAATTAAAATTAACCGACAAACAGTGGTATCTTGCATTTGAAGATTATCTTAATATTCTAAGCTGCAAAGACCATTCAGAAAATAATCAAATAGAAGATCTTAATAATACTTTAGAAGAATTTAAAAACGGGAAGGATGAATAATCTTTCCCATTTTTTATTATGTATAAATCAATAGAACCTTGGGGAATAATCAAATATTTCAAAACAGGAAATTTTAGATTTGCAATATATTCGTATAACGATGAACCAGATATAATATATCTGGCAAATGTAAAAACAAGATTATTGTCAAGAAATAAAGGATTTGGTAATGCCATACTAGAATATATAGATAGTCTAAATAAAACTATATATTTACAGACAAATAATAAGACTCGTAAATGGTATAAACGACACGGATATAAAGATTATAAAAATAATTGGATGCGAAAAAAGCCGATCAGTTAATTCTGACCGGCTTTATTTGTCTTGTATTGCGTTATTTTTATTCAGACGATAAACTTATCTGGTTCTATGTTTTGAGCGCGTAGAAGAGCTTCTATGAGCTTTTGCTGAGATTCTACTTTGTCCTTCATATCATTATATTTATCTTTCAGATCTTCTATATTCTCCGTATTCTCATTAATTCTATCTTCATGATTTTTCAAAGTCCAAATAATTGCTTGTCCAAATTCTGATAGTTTAAATATTTTTGTATCTGTTAAACAACCTGTTTCCAAATCCTTTGACTCATTTTTTAGTATTGTTAAATAATTTTTATTAACTAAACTTTTGTTCATTCTATAAATATTTCTTTCTGAAATGTGTATTTTATCTGACAATGATTTATTTGACATTGAAATCTTTCCTATATTCTCTATATCTTTAAACATCCATTTTTGCGACGCGGCTAAATATGCTTTTTCCGTGAATGATAAATTTTTATTCATTAAAAACTCTTCACTGAATGGTTCAAATTTAGTGTATTTCTTAAATACATATCTATGCAATCTTCCATCTTTAATGATTTTGATCCAGCCGGTTTCCTCCAACCTTCTCAATGATGCCCGAACCGTGTTTATTGAAGCCCCAGATTCTTTGCAAATTCTCTTTAGTGATGGCCAGCAGCTGTTGCCTTTATCGTGATTCCTTAAAATCAAATAAATAAATTGATCCCCTGGAGATAAACACATATCATTCGGTAATTGTACGTGTGATTTATTATTTTTCATATAATTATTTTATTTACCTTCTGCCAAATTTGATACAATCATCTGCCAAATATAATATATCGTTCTGCCAAATATGATACGATGATATGACATATCTGATAACTATATATACTTAAATATATACTTATGTAGAAATATACTTAAACACCAGCAAATAGCCTGTATCGCTTTTTCAAATATAATTAATAGTATCAAAATCGTATCTGTCTATATTAAATATAATTAAAAT